>Ga0209345_10000533_pt1 | contig 48463 bp, 43 predicted proteins | sample Cruoilmetagenom7_FD_187294 | JGI IMG/M metagenome (GOLD analysis project Ga0209345, IMG submission 187294) | Oil polluted marine microbial communities from Coal Oil Point, Santa Barbara, California, USA - Sample 7 (SPAdes) (version 2) | ecosystem: Environmental > Aquatic > Marine > Oil seeps ... | reverse complement strand
CCGGGCAAGGTGACTACTATTTTTTCGCTGGATGCTAAAAGAGGCATCGCTTTGACGATCGACAAATTGGTTTCAATTTACGCATCTCATCAGGAGGAAATAGCGGATCCACTTAGTGCAGCACAAGAAGCGCTATCTGAACAGTACAGTTTTGATCTCATTAAAAATGCCAGCAGAGCTGCTTGGGATCACATCTGGGAAAAAATCGACATCCAGATCGAAGGAGATCGTATCGCCCAAAAACTGATCCGTCTGCACCTATATCACACAATGGTAACTGCGTCACCGCACAATTTGAAATTGGACGCAGGTCTCCCAGCTCGAGGATTGCATGGTGAAGCCTATCGCGGACATATTTTCTGGGACGAATTGTTTATCCAACCATTTATCAATCTGCATTTCCCGGAAACAACTCGTTCGGCTCTTATGTATCGCTTTAATCGATTGGGAGCAGCGCAAAATAATGCCCAAAAAAACGGATATCAGGGAGCAATGTTCCCTTGGCAGAGCGGCAGCAATGGATGTGAAGAAACCCAAATCCTGCATATCAACCCACTTTCCAGCAAATGGGGGCCAGATTACAGCCCTCTTCAGCGGCACGTGGGTCTGGCAGTAGCTTACAATATTTGGCAATATTTGTGGATTACAGAAGATCAAGATTTTTTGGAAAATTTTGGCGCTGAATTATTTCTGGAAATTTGTCGATTCTGGGCAAGCATAGCTACTTTTAATAAAAAGTGCGGACGTTACGAAATTGTACAAGTGATGGGACCAGATGAATTTCACGAGAAATATCCTGGCGCTGACGAAGGTGGTTTAAAAAACAATTCTTATACTAATATTCTCGTCGCATGGGTTTTTCAGCGCGCCTTTGATTTACTTGAAAAAATGAGCACAGCATCTAAAGCTACACTCAGAGAGAAAATCGGGCTCACAAATAAAGAACTGGTACACTGGCAAAACATCGCTCAGAAAATCACTGTCCCCATCTCTGAAAAGGGTATTCTCGAGCAATTTGAAGGATACTTCTCTCTAGACGAACTCGATTGGGCGCACTACCAGCAGAAATACGGCAATATCCACCGCATGGATCGTATCCTTAATTCTGAAGGCAAATCACCCAATACATTCAAAATAGCTAAACAAGCAGATGCGTTGATGATATTCTTTACATTAACAGAAAAACAAGTTAAATTGATCCTAAATAACATGGGGTATTCACCGATCGATGACTTGCTCCGAGAAAATTTCTACTATTACCTAAAACGAACTTCGCACGGATCAACCTTAAGTCGGCTCGTTCATGCTTATCTGGCGAACACACTCAGTGACAGAGAATTAAGCTGGCAACTCTACACTGAAGCCTTAAAAAGCGACTATGTCGATATACAGAGCGGGACAACCAAAGAGGGCATCCATACCGGTGTAATGGCTGGAACGGTTTTTTTCACCCTTCAGGCATTCGCCAATATCAACTTCGACAACCTGATCCTGGACATTAATCCATGCCTGCCAAAAACCTGGCGATCAATGCGCTTTAGGTTCGGATTTAAAGGTTGCCGCTATGAGTTCGTCATCACATCTAATGTTGTTGAAATTAAAATAGATGGAAATTCAGATAGGAAGATCCGCGTCTTTGGAAAAGAGTTTTCTTTACATTCCAATCAGTGGCGTCGAGTAAAATATTCAAGAAATCAGAAAGGTAACCAACTATGCTAGGAGACGTGCTACTCATCACCAAGAAACACAAAAAAACCGCCAAGTCGGTTTTAAAATACATCAACCAAATGAGCGGCGAAAAGATCGTCATCGCAATTAGCGGTGAATCTGGATCGGGAAAATCTGAGATAGGGCATGAGATCGCTCACCTGCTCAAAGAACAAGGAACTCCGGCAAAAATCCTACATATTGATAATTACTATAAAACCCTACCCCAAGAACGCAACCCTTGGCGAAAGGCGCATGGCATCGAGAGTATCGGTTTCACCGAATATGATTGGGATGCAATCAATTGCAACCTCGCTGAATTCAAAGCCAACGCTGACAATATTATTATGCCATGCATTGACCTGCTCACCGATCAAAAAGATCAACTAAAAACCAGCTTTAAGGGTCTGCGTTATATGGTCATCGAAGGACTCTACGCAGCCCATGCAGAAGCCGACCTACACGTATTTATTGATCTAACTTACCACGAAAACAAGAAAGCTCAGCTTTTGCGAGGGAAAGAGAATGTAGATAAATGGCGTTTGCAAGTGCTGGAGCAAGAGCATCAAGTCGTTCATTCCTTACGTCCAAAAGCCGATCTCTTGATAACAAAAGATTTTAATGTGGTCCGTGCTGAGAAGAATTAATAATGAACAATGCGCCACTTCTCTTTCTATGTTTAATGGAAACTGGATAAATCCTTTCCTTTCCGCCAGGGGTTTCTCACGGTAATTCTTACCAAAACACATTTCCCTGCAATTCACCGGATGTTGCATTTACTCGAAATACAAATTTCCACACTGAGTAAACGAAATTCACCAATCATTGAACACTGGAATGCTTTAGGAAATCAGGCCATTATCTTAAATTCTGATTGATCCATTCCTTGAATTACTTCAAGAACCCTACATAAGAAATATTATTCGTTTCCTTATTGGTTATTCGCCCGAAAGATATTTATTAATAAACTAAAAGCACATTTCAAGTTGTGAGCACTTTCACTTCTGGATGCTAAATAGAAACTTTTACATTACTAAATATAAAACAGTATTATTAAAATGAATCATCATCGCCCGGAAAGTTCAAGATTTTCTCAAGTTCATCTTCATCAACTGCTTGTTTAACCCGCTTGATAAAACCTTCACGAGAAATTGCACGAGCCATTAATTTGAGTATGTTGATATGCGAATCATGATCCAGTGCACAAAATGCTAGCACCAGAAAAACCGGATCATTATCGTGATTTCCAAACTCAACTGGATCTGCTAGTGTTATGGCTGAGAAACCTGTTTCAATAACACCCATTTCAGGGCGCGCATGAGGAATTGCGATCCCTGGAGCTATTACACAATATGGGCCTAACTCTATTGTTGTTTCTATCATTGCCTGTATATACCTAGGATCTACAAATTCACCAGAAACAAGCAAATCACCCGATTTTTTAACAGCGTCTTGCCAATTCTCAACTTTCACATTCGTACGAATTGTCCTTTTTTCAATCCATTTCATCTTTAATAAACCTCCAGAGACCGAAGATCTCTGAAAAAATATCTAAAAAGACCTTATCCTTGATTTATATATATCAGCCATTTTTTTATTATGCTCATCACCGCCATCTATATTTGAACTTAACCAAATAGGTGGAATCTCACCTTCTTCCATAATCAATCCAGCAACTTCCGCCACAATGCCCTGAAGGATTGATGAACCTACAATCGTTGAAATTGGAGCAACTTTAGGCTGTCCTTTTTGTAGTTCTACAGCCGCATCTCCAGTGGGCACATGACTATCAATTACCAAATCAGCAATTTCATAAAGTTTTTTTCCACTTGAGTGCCGACTAGATTGCCCTTTAGATTGTTCAACAGCAGTTACAGCAATAACTTGAAGTGATTTACTCTTTGCATATAATGCTGCTTCAACCGGACCAGGATTTCTACCTGACTGAGACATGACGATAAAAACTTCACCTGGATAAAATTCATATCCGTCAAGTAATGCACTCGCAAAACCTTCAAGACGCTCTAACCGACTACTTCGAGAAGGTGGTCCCCCAATCAGGGTATAGCCAATGTCTAATATAGGATTAACCGGAACCAGCCCCCCTGCTCGATAGCTAATATCTTCAGCAAATAAATGAGAATGGCCAGATCCAAAGATATGCACAACTCCACCATCCGTTATGCTCTTGGTTATCATAAGAGCTGCCCTCTGGATGCTTTTTCCTTCGTTTTCTATTATTAATTTTATTGTATCAATAACAATTGAAAATAATTGCGTAGTATAAGGAATATCGCTTTTTATGTTCATCATGTTTTTCTCCTATCTTCTCACATAATCAATCAGCCGCGCGAAATGTTGTTGCGCGGCCGACTGATCAGAAATTAATTACCAAATTTTTAACCGCCAAATAAACCAGAAACTAAACCAATAAGAGGTTTGAAAATCCAGATGATTATATACCAGTCTGGATCAGCGAGTTGTGCTAGTGCTGGGGCGGTATTTTGTAACATAGGAACTGTAATCGCCTGGCCAAAAGCGAGGAACAATCCTAGAATAACCCCACCTAATACCGCGCCTTTTACTCCGCCAGTGGCATTGCCAAATACCCCGCATGCTCCACCAGGGAAAAATAACATGATCATAGGCGGAACAATCACTGTCCATCCGATGGCTCCAAATATAACCATGCAGATCATGAACACAACAAATGCAGAAAGAAATCCTATCAAGACTGCTGTAGGAGCATAGTCAAAAATAATTGGGGCATCAAGTGCTGGTTTTGCTCCTGGCACGATTTTCATCGCAATTCCTCGGAAAGCCGGGACAATTTCACCAAGGATCATTCTGACACCCATAAGAAGAACCGCAATACCTACTGCAAACACGAAGCCTTGAAGAATTGCAAAGACGACATAATTTAGTGAACCTGAATCAACTGCTTCCGGTCCAGCCACCAAAGCCGCGATGACAACCACAATTCCGATCGTGACTGCAGTTGCTACTGTTACATCTCTGAAGAAGCTCAACCATTTGGGGAGTTCGATATCTTCCGTACTATTTTCAGGCTTTCCAACAAACTTTCCCAATACACCGGATAACCAAGCGGTTGAAGCAGATGTATGACCAAATGCAACCTCGTCACTTCCTGTTATCAGTCGCATGAATTTTTGGGTAAAAGCAGGCTGTAAAGTCCAATAAACACCAGCAATGACTGACCCTACAACTACTAGGCTCAATGTGCTTGCTTCAGGATTCACCTCCAACTGAACCGCAACTAAAACAAGAGCAATCCACCACAAGAGGTGTCCAGTTAAATATATATATTTAGCTTTTGTGAAACGCGCAATTAATACATTTAATAAGAAGCCGAAAGTCATAATCAATGCCGCCACACCACCATAATTGGCGATTAGCTCTCCCAATCCAACTCCTGCAAATGCGTCGAATAAGCTTCCCTCCATTCCAAAAGCAGTCTGCAAAATTGGGGTGAACTTCAATAAAGCGTCAACCACAATATCTGAGCCTTTTGTTAGGATTAGAAATCCGACAATTGTCTTTACTGTACCGCTGATAACATCGCTCGAAGATTTTCGTTGGATTATCAATCCGATCATTGCAATCATACCAATCAATAAAGCTGGCTGGCTGAAAATATTATCAGCGATGAATTGAGTAATTCTTAATACTGTTTCCATTTTTTTCTCCTGTTTTTTTAAGTATTTGAAATTGCCAGGCTAACAATATTTACTCTTTTGATGATCTTGTGTCACCTCCTTTGTTACTCATTGTTTGAATTTTCGTATAATCCTTTTGAAGTGAGAAATTCAACCAGAACTGCGCGGATTTCATCCTTGTTAATAAAACTCTTAATCGCTTTCACTTCAGCCTTCCCGCCAGAACATACATCAACTAACGCAGGAGATGTTAGGATTAAATCTGCACGCGAGCCTCTTGCCTGGCTCGCATCTAAAGCTTGAACTCTTGCTTCAATTCCAAGGATTTCTAACACATCTTCCGTGTACATCCGCAATAGAAGACTAGTACCCATGCCGACCCCACATGCTGTTATTATTTCTATCATTCTATCTCCTTGATATTAGATTCCCATTTCATAACCTTATTGACGTTCTAACATGAAAGCTGTGTATGAAGGATATATGAATCCCCTCGATAAACTGATTCGACATATTCCACCAGTTCTTTAAAATTAGTTTTCGTAATTCTTTTAATTCGCAGGATAGGTGCCGGAGGTTGTGTTTCAAATAAAATATTTTCATCATCGTTAGCAAGAGATGCAATAATTGTTTGTTCTGCAAGGACAAGTTGTAAACCATATTCTTTTCTAATGATGTTATATAAAGATTCTTTGGAAAAATCATATTGATCTAAGTTTTTACATAGTTTGGCTGGTATATATGCTGTCTCAATTGCTAAAACACGTTTATTAGCATACCGAATTCGTTTTAATTTATATACAAAATCGTTCGGTTCTAAATCTAGCTTGATTTTTGCCTCTGGTGGTGCTTGCTCAAGTGAAAATTCAATTACTTTACTAGTAACTTCACTGCCAATTTTGTTCATTTGCTCAGTAAAGCCAGTCAATACTGAATCTTGTTTATATTGAATGTTTTTTACAAATGTTCCTTTTCCCACTTGTGTATAAATATACCCCTCGTTAATAAGTCCCTTCAATGCCTCCCTAACAGTCATTCGGCTAATATTGAGTTCTTCGGATAATACACGCTCTGAAGGCAATTTTTCTTCAGATTTATATACCCCAGAAATAATCCTCTTAATAAGTATTTTTTTTAATTGAAGATAGAGGGGTTCTGAACTTTTTTGATTTATTGAATAATTAGTGTCCATAACTGGTATATACCCCATACTACCAAATAAAATGCAGCTTGTCAACAAAATTTAATAGAGTAAATCGGACATATGGTCATCCATCCTTAGAACTCTAAATTCTATTCTTAGTTACCCAGTAATTATATAAAAATAATCATTCTCATCTACAAACCTTTTGGTCATTTATGGATAGTTGGGAAATATTTTTTATAAACAAAACGTATTGGAATAGATTAATTACCATTTATGCTTTAAATAGAAATAAATGAAAAATGAAAACGTCAATACAACTAATTAGATATAAATTGGTTTTCGCACAGGAAAAGGTGCTATTACTAAAGATTTCTAATCCCAGCGAGGTATTTTATCCCACCCATCAGCAGGAGACTCATTGGGCTTTATCCCCGCTACCTTCACAAATTCTTCTAATAACTGGTGGGTTTGCACTGCCTCAAAAGCATTGGTCAGAGGTTGCTGGCGCGAAAGAACACAATCGAGGAAGTGCTCAATTTCCCCATAAAAACCGCGCTCTCTCATATCAGGTATCCATTTACTCGGTCTGTCTGTCCCAAAGACTTGTTCATGATCGTGGTTTTTTATTGTTAACTTTTCAAAAGCTGCTACTTCGACAGTGAAATTTTCACCATGTAGCGTAACACTCTCCTGCCATGAGCCAGCTTTTAGACTAGTTATTATTAGACCAATACCACCATCATACAAACCACATACACTAACCGCCCCAACAATTTTTCCCCCTTGCTTTTCGTAAAAAGTGTTCAATGGCACAACATTTCCACAATAGAAACGCATAAGGTCAATTTGATGGATGGTGTCATCCAGAAAATTGTTGTAAAGATTCGTATGGGTCGCCTTAGCACGGTTTTTTTGAATAATAGCCAGTTGTATTTTCCTGCTTTTGAAAATTTCTTTTGCTTTTTTATATAACAGCGCAAATCTGCGATTGAACCCTACCATAAGGATTTTCCCTTTTTTCTTAGCTAATTGCGCTAAGAATTTCACTTCCTTACTATTTTGCGCCATGGGTTTTTCGACAAACACATCAACTTCAGCCTTTAAGAGCATTTCTACAAATTGAAAATGCGTTTGGTCATTAGTCAGAACAAAAGCAGCATCTGGTTTCATGTCAACTAATTCTTGTGCATTAGTTGTTCCATTGATAATATTGAATTCTGTGCAAACATTATCAACTGAAGCTTGTGTTTGGCTGTAAATACCAATTATTTCAATCCCAGTCCAAGCTGAAAGAATTGGAAGATAGGCTCTTTGGGCAATACCACCGGCTCCGAATATGGCAATTTTCATTCTCTGTTACCTCTTAGTATTTATTAACGATCAAACTTGGTAGACTATTTTCCCTTGGACAAGGACAAAATGCATGTTGAATTCTTCATCAAAAACAATAAGATTGGCATCCATTCCTTCTTTAATAACCCCCAATTTATCTTGCAGCCCCAGCAATTTTGCGGGATTATGTGTTGCAGCTTGCAAAGCATAGTTTAAGGAAATATTTAGACCTTGATGGAAATTAGCAACGCAATCAATCAATCGGGCAGTACTACCGGCGATAGTCCCATCTGTCAATTTTGCATGGCTATCTCTCACAATCACTTCCTGCCCAACTAAATTATAGGTTCCATCAGGTAATCCTGCTCCTGACATCGCATCAGTTATTAGAATGATGCGTTCATATCCCAAACAGCGGTAAAGAATTTTCATTGCGTCAGTATGTACATGCACTTTGTCTGCAATTAATTCAGCAGTGACATAATCCGATGCCATCACTGCTCCAATAACGCCTGGTTTGCGGTGGTTAAAACTTGACTGTGCATTAAAAGTATGGGTTACATGTGAAAAATCGCTCTGTAAAGCTCTGGATGCAGTTTCAAAATCAGCGTTCGAATGCCCTAATGCCACAATAATATTCGAATCTTGGAATACTTCAGCAATTAAATCTGCTTTTTCTAGTTCAGGAGCCATCGTGACTTGTTTAATCCAGCCCTTACCAGCTCTAATAATGGAGTTGACCTCTTTCATATCTGGTTTGCGCAACCAAGCAGGATTAAAAGCACCTTTTTTCTCTGTGTTCATGTAAGGTCCCTCAAGATGAAGACCTAATGCTTTTGCACCTGGCATACCGTTTTCAAGGATTGGAACATAAGCTTGGATTAATTCTAACAAGGTCCGTGCATCAGGAGCAGCAATCGAAAGTAGAAAATCGGTTACGCCGGTTTTAACTACCCATTGCGAATATTTTCGCAAGGATTCTTTTAAATCTGCTAAACCGAAAGCCACACCATGTCCACCGTGTACATGGATATCAATCAATCCAGGAGCCAGAGAGTATCCTTCAGCATTAATGGTTTGGTCAAATTGTCTCTCTGATTCATGCATCAAACCAACGTACGATATCTTTCCTTCATTGGAGATATGCACCTCACCAATCCCAATAGTTTGGAACGGAGTAAATATTTTCACATTCGTAATTTGGATAGACATCGTGAAGATAATTATAGACGAAATGGAATTAACCCCATTTATTCCTTGCAATTTCTAACATTTCACAATTTATTGTTTATGATATTTATGAACAGGTTGGAATACTAGGATAGTGAGAAGATTTCTTTTTTCTGTTATTATTACATCCTCTGTTCACATCAACAGGAGGAAAGAAAAATGACTGAGACAAAAATGCCTTCTGGAGTTAGGCGCTTTGGATATTTTATTTCTATCATGATTAATTTCATCATGATGTATGCAGCTAACAACTTGATTGGCTGGAATACGCCTTACCTAACAGCCAGATTTTCAGAGTGCCTTTGGGCAATTAATTTATCGCTCAGCGCAATGATATTTGCCCATTTTATCTTCATGGTATTCGATCCAAAGTGGTTCCGCAGTTTTATGAAGTCACTCACGAATGTTTTTTCTTTTATATCCGTGTATGTGTTCCGACAAGAATTTCCACTTGACCTTTCAGAGAGCATGGTGAGAACAGTCAATTTGGGATTAGTGATCCTATTATTATTGTTATTATTATCAATATTTGTAGAATTGATCAATTCGATCAAGTTTTACAGAAATTAAACCAGGCAGCTGACACTGCGATTTTCTCTAAAATTTCTTGGATTTAATGTCAATCCAAATAACATAATCGTTCTGTTTAAATAGAAAGAGACCGTGAAATCAAGGTCTCTTTTCTGTTCTCTCTAAGTGCCGTGTTCCCAGGAATGCAAATACTTCTCCTGTTCTTCTGTTAGTGTGTCAATTCCGACACCCATCGCCTCTAACTTCAAACGAGCGATCTCGAGATCGATATCTTGAGGGACACCATATACTGTATTTTCAAGTTTATCCGCATTCTTGATCATATATTCAAGGCTCAAAGCCTGATTAGCAAATGACATATCCATCACACTTGCCGGATGTCCTTCCGCAGATGCCAGGTTTATGAGCCGGCCTTCACCAAGAATATGCAGTCTGCGCCCATCATCCATCTTATATTCCTCTACAAAAGGCCGCACCAATCGTTTTGTGACAGCCATTTCTTCCAATGCGGGAATATTAATTTCTACATTAAAGTGACCTGAATTAGAAATAATGGCCCCATCTTTCATTACTTCAAAATGATGCTTATCAATTACATTCAAATCGCCAGTTAATGTGCAGAAGATGTTTCCTTCTTTTGCCGCTTCCATCATTGGCATCACACGAAAGCCATCCATAACCGCCTCCAAAGCTTTCAGTGAATCAACTTCAGTAACGATCACATTCGCCCCCATGCCCTTCGCCCGCATTGCCAAACCACGCGCGCACCATCCATAGCCAGCAACAACAAATGTTTTTCCGGCAATGAGTACATTGGTAGCGCGGATGATACCATCCAGCGTAGATTGCCCTGTACCGTAGCGATTATCAAACAAGTGTTTTGTCATCGCATCGTTAACCGCAATGATAGGATACTCTAATGCGCCATCATGCGCCATTGCGCGTAAACGAATCACACCTGTTGTTGTTTCCTCTGTGCCACCGATAACATCTTCCAGCAATTCACGCCGATCTTTATGAATTGTGCTGACCATATCCGCGCCATCATCCATTGTAAAATGTGGCTTGTGATCCAACGCAGCATGGATATGCTTATAGTATGTGGTATTGCTCTCACCCTTGATCGCAAATGTTGGGATCTCATAATGGGAAACTAAAGCAGCTGCCACATCATCCTGAGTGGAAAGCGGATTGGAAGCTGTAAGAACAATATCTGCGCCACCAGCCTGTAATGCAGTCATCAGATTTGCGGTTTCAGTGGTAACGTGTAAACATGCCGCAACACGCATGCCTTTTAGCGGTTGCTCTTTTTTAAACCGTTCCTCGATCGAACGCAGCACAGGCATTTCCCGTTCTGCCCATTCCATTCGCAGCCTTCCACCTTCAGCCAGTTTTATATCTTTTACATCAAATTTATCCATTTTGTTCCTTTCAATAATTAATCTTCAATTAACGTATTCAACGCCCCGCCATCATCAAAATGCTTTCGGTAGCGTTGGACAAACTCAACACGTGTATAACGATGGTTTTGGGTACCTTGTTTTTCCAAACAATATGTTGCAGCTAATGAACCCATTTGGCCACAAGTTTGCCAATCCATTCCTAGTTGTTTCCCGCGGATAAAGCCACCGCGAAATGCATCCCCCACGCCGGTTGGGTCAGCCGTTGTGCTCGGTTTAACTACTGGGATGTGAAAATAGACATCTTTAACCCATATATAAGAACCTCGGTCGCCGCAGGTTATCACAACATAATCAACAGCTTCCCGAATCTCTTCATCATTCATGCCGGTGTGTTTTTGGATCAGTTCATATTCGTATTCGTTTATAAATAAGCTTTGCGCGTGGATAATCCCTTCCTTGATATCCTCAGGAGCATTTCGGACCACTTGCTGCCCGGGATCATATACATAAGGCACCATTAAATCTTTGCATTCAGCCGCATAATTCCTCATTGCCGTAGGATCATTAGGAGATATCAAAACCAAATCATCTTTCGATAAATTAATGGCTTTCAAGGACAGGTCTTTTGAATGGGCCATCGCGCCAGTGTAAAAACTGGCAATCTGGTTATTGGAAAGATCAGTATTTGCGAAAAATGATGCGGTAAAAATCCCATCTATTCTTTTCACTAATGATGTATCAATACCTTGATTATCAAGCCACGCCCGATAATCTCGAAAATCTTCGCCAACAGTTCCCATCAACTTGGGTGTTTCCCCTAAAAGAGCAATCGTAAACGCGATATTCGGTGCAGTTCCCCCACGTTGTTTTACCATTGAATCAACCAGAAACGACAAACTGATCGAATCCAATTTATCTGGAATAATATGATCTTTAAAATACCCGGGAAAGGACATCAAGTAATCATACGCGATCGAACCAGTGCAGATGATTGACATAATATCGACTCCTTATACCCCTTGTATTTTATCAATAAGGTTTTTTTCAAAAGGTGGATAAATGATCCCTTTTTCTGTGATGAAAGCCGTTATCAATTCATGCGGGGTAACATCAAACGCAGGATTACGGGCACTGGCATCCTCAGGGACAACCAAACGGTCATGTAATTTCAAATTTAGTACTTCGTCCTGTGGCCTTTCTTCAATAGGTATAAGATCACCTGACTCTAACTCAATATCAACAGTTGAAAAAGGAAATACGCTGTAAACAGGCACATTATTAGCATGAGCTGCTAGTGCGAGCATATAGGAACCGATCTTATTTGCGACATCCCCATTCCGCGCAACCCGATCCGCGCCAAAGATAACTTTATTAACTATTCCACTGCGCAAGAAATACCCTGCGGAATTATCGCTGATGATATCGTAAGGTATTTGATATTGTGAAAGTTCCCACGCAGTTAGACGGGCTCCCTGCAGTCTTGGGCGAGTTTCATCTACCAGCACATGCAGCTTTTTGCCCTGCTCAAAAGCCATGCGAATTACACCCAATGCCGTTCCCCAATCAACTGTTGCCAACGCGCCGGTATTGCAGTGGTGAATGATCGTGTCCCCATCTTCAATTAACTCAGCGCCATATGCGGAGATGCACATATTAATCTCCACATCCTCATCCGCCATTACATGCGCTTCAGATAACAAAGCGGAGCGGAGGGTTTGAACATCATCATAAGGTTGGTTGGTAACTCTGAGCATCCGTTTTAAAGCCCACGGTAAATTCACGGCCGTTGGTCTGGCTGCCTCCAAAATATGGCTGGCTTTCTCAAGATCGGCCCTGATCAAATCAATAGTTATTGATTTAGAATGCAGTGCGGCTAAGGCCATACCATACGCCGCAGTAACACCAATTGCTGGCGCACCGCGTACTGTCATATTTCTAATTGCATCAGCTACTTCTTGATAAGATTCTAGATAAACAACCTTAAAGGCAGATGGCAAGTCTCTTTGATCTACCATTTTTAATCGTTGTGTGGTTTCATCCCACTCAAGGGTACGCATTGATCACTCTCCAAAAAAAACGCGCTCATTTGCGAGCGCTTTGTTGCTTGACTCCATCAGTTTAGCATGAGAAATGGCATTTGTAAAGTACACATTTTGTGTTGACACAATCCACAAGCCATAATATAAACGGGGTATGAAAAAAAGAAATCTATGGCTAGGGATCACACTGCTGTTCCTATATACCGCTTGTTCAATACCTTTTGATTTTTTATCCAAAACAGAAAATACAAATTCAGAAGGAACAATCAAGGAGGAGATTCAAGAGTTATTTAATATCGTTGAGGAAGAATCCTCATCCTTAGCGGTCCCGCCAGTTAACCAACTTGCTTCCGCTGATGAAGCATTATTCGCGGGAGAAATAGAAAAAGCACGCTTGAAATATCAGGAAGCATTCTCAAGCAACAGTGAGCTTGAGTTACAATCTAAGGCATTATATGGGCTTGGACGCACATATTTCCTTGAAAGAGATTATTATTCTGCCATCGATGCATTTAACCGCATTCTTGGCCAATACTCTGACACCGAGTTTGCCGCAAACGCCAATTTTTTATTAGGGCAATCCTACGAAGAGATCAAAGAATACCAACAAGCAATAAACGCATATACAAAATACATTGAACTAAAACCCGGGCAAATTAATGCTTTTGTGTATAAAACAATTGGAGATACTGCGATGATTGCAGGAGATCATAACCAGGCAATTATCAGTTACCAAGCTGCCCTATTGGCAGACCCTGATTTTAATCCGTTATACATCAATCTCCAAATCGGAAAGGCCTACGACAGGTTGGAGGATTTCACCACAGCCATTCAGTATTTTAACAACGTGTATAACACAGCACAGGATGATTACACCCGTTCAACCGCTAATCTTTTATCCGGCCAAGCTTATTTGTCTTTAGGATTGACAAATGAAGCCTACACCCAATTCCTGGATTCAGTGATCAAGTTTCCCAAAGCATATGATTCTTTTACAGCTCTTACTATTCTGGTCAACGACGGTGTTCCTGTAGATGAATTCCTGCGAGGTTTGGTTGATTATTATGCCGGATCATACGATTTCGCAATTCAGGCATTCCAGAAATATTTAGATTCTAACCCGGATAATAACGATGGTTCAGCATATTACTTTTTAGGTCTCAGTTATTATTTTTCCGGAAACCCCAGAAATGCAGTTGCCGCGTATGACAAATTAATTTCAAATTACCCGGGAAATCCATATTGGACTGCCGCTTGGGATGAAAAAGCTTATGTCCAGTGGGCAGTTCTCGATGAATATGCTAACGGGGCTGAAACGCTGTTATCTTTTGTAAATACGGCTCCAACATCTCCAGATGCCGCTTCATTTATCTATGAAGCAGGGCGAATCCTTGAACGCAGTGGAGATCTTAATGGCGCTGCAAACATTTGGCAGCGCATGATGAACGAATACCCTTCTGATAGCCAAAGCTACCGCGCGCTTTTCCTTGCTGGAATTTCTTATTTTCGTTTGGACCGGTATGAAGATGCTCTTTCAATTTTCCAACGGTCCCTAGTTCTGGCTTCCTCGCCAAATAAAAAAGCAAAAGCCTACTTATGGGTCGGGAAATGCTATCATGCATTGAACGACAGCGAAAACGCACAGAACGCATGGAAGCAGGGTGAGTTATCTGATCCAACCGATTATTACAGCATCCGCAATTCAGAAATTCTAAAAGGATTGTCGCCACTTTCACTAGATGAAAATTATGACCTTGGATACGACCTTAATCTTGAAAAACAGGAAGCTGAAGAATGGATGATAAAAACATTCGGCATTTCTCCTGAAATTGACCTTTCTGGGTTAGGGGAATTAGAAAATAATCCTCGTATCCAAAAAATAAGAGATTACTGGGACCTAGGTTTGTATCAAAACGCGATCAATGAAGCTGAATCACTCCGCGCAGAATTGCAGACAGATGTTACAAGTACTTACCGATTGATGAATTTCCTAATTGACCTACATTTATATCAACCAGCAATATATGCCAGCCGTAATATCCTAAATATGGCCGGCATGGATGATTTATCATCTCTATCTGCCCCAATCTATTTCACTCATATTCGATTTGGCGCATATTTCCGGGAATTGACTGTGCTAGCAGCGAAAGAATTTGATATCCCGCCGCTGCTTCTATTTGCACTCATTCGACAAGAGAGTATGTTTAACCCTTATATATACTCTGCAGCAGGAGCAAGCGGATTAGGACAGATCATCCCTAGTACCGCTCAGGATATAGTCAGTCTTCTGAAATGGCCCCCTGATTATGAACACATCGACCTGCTGCGTGGTGAAGTGAGCATAACATTTGGTGCCTTTTACCTCAGGCATGTTGAGGATTACCTCAATAATAATCTTCAAGCCGCCCTCGCTGGTTATAATGCCGGCCCAGGAAGCGCGGAGTCGTGGTTGGCGCTTTCAAATGATGATCCCGATCTTTTCCTGGAAGTGATCCGTTTCCAAGAAACACAAAATTACCTGACACAGATCACAGAATTCCTAAATATTTACAAGTTGGTCTACACCCGAATCCAATAAAAGAAAACCCGCGGAGATTATCCGCGGGTTATTATTATCAAATTACTTAGTGATCTCTATTTCTAGGGTGCATATTTCAAGGCTGCGTGGGCTGCGGCCAATCGGGCTACTGGCACACGGAATGGAGAACAGCTAACATAATTCTGCCCAATTGTATGGCAGAAATCAATGGATGCCGGATCGCCACCGTGCTCACCGCAAATACCAACTTCCAAACTCTTACGAGTTTCACGGCCTTCTTTGACAGACATAGCCATCAATCGTCCAACGCCATCCGTATCAACAGATTGGAAAGGATTCTCGGGGAGAATACCTTTTTCTACGTAGGTTACTAAAAAATTTCGCTCAGCGTCGTCACGGCTATACCCAAAAGTCATCTGGGTCAGGTCATTCGTTCCAAAAGAGAAGAATTCTGCAACTTCAGCGATCTCAGCAGCAGTGAGTGCGGCACGGGGAATCTCGATCATGGTGCCAAATTTATACTTAAATTCAACCTTCTTTTCCTTCATCACCTGTTTGGCAATCTCAACCAGGCGCGGTTGGATGTGATTTAATTCATTCACATGGCCTGTCAGCGGGATCATCACTTCAGGTTTCGCATCCACACCTTTTAATATCATATTAGCCGCAGCTTCAAATATCGCGCGTACTTGCATTTCAACAATTTCGGGCATTACAACACTCAGGCGAATGCCGCGCAAACCCATCATTGGGTTAGATTCATGCATGGATCTAACGCTTTCTAACAGCGATTCTTTTTCTGCCAGGCCATCTTTCTCGCCTTTCACACGCATGGTGATCACTTCTTCCAGCAACGTTTCTTCGGAAGTCAGGAACTCATGCAGTGGCGGATCGATCAAGCGGACAATAACTGGACAGCCATCCATCGCCTCAAATAATCCTTCAAAATCAGCACGCTGATGCGGGAGCAATTCGTTGAGTGCCTTAACCCGCTCTTCTGATGTTTCTGCTAGGATCATACGCTGAACAACAGGTAAGCGTTCCTGTTCAAAGAACATATGCTCCGTGCGGCAAAGCCCGATTCCTTTCGCCCCATATGAACGGGCTCGTTGAGCGTCTTTTGGATAGTCAGCATTCGCCCAAACCTGCAAACCAGTTGTGGGCCATCCTTCCGGTGCATCTCGAATTCCAGGTTGTGCGCAAATGTCGTCTGCCCAGCTGAGCAGCGTCATTAAGTCTGTTTGTTCTTCCAATGAAGGAGCGGTCATATCGATCTTCCCCAAGAAAGCTTCGCCAGTGCCGCCATCCAAAGATACCCATTCGCCTTCTTTCACAATTACACCATTCGCTTCCAATTGGCGCTTATTCATATCAATGCGTACCATCGAGGCGCCGACTATACAGGGGACACCAAATTGCCTGGCAACAACAGCTGCGTGTGAAGTAGCTCCACCTTCGCTTGTTAAAATCCCTTTAGAAGCCAACATTCCATGCACATCATCCGGCTTTGTAAACGGTCGGACCATGATCACGTCCTGATTTTCCTCATTTGACATTTTTTCTGCCAAATCAGCATCAAAATAGATTTGCCCAACAGCCGCACCAGGTGAAGCGTTAACACCGGTGGCAAACATCTTGCCGGTTTTTTTCGCTTCTTCCAAAGTATCTCCAAGGAACTGCGGATGCAAAAGAGTATCAACCTGATCGGGTGATACGCGGTTAACCGCTTCTTCTCTTGTGATCATCCCTTCATTCGCCATATCAACTGCAATCTTGACTGCCGCTTTGGCGGTTCGTTTACCATTGCGCGTTTGAAGCATCCATAATTGCTTGTTTTCAATGGTGAATTCAACATCTTGCATTTCTTTATAATGTTTTTCCAATTTTTGGGTAATATTCACAAATTGTTTATATGTATCAGGTAGTTTTTCGCCCATCGTCTGAATTGCATCAGCATTTCGAATACCTGCGACAACATCTTCTCCCTGGGCGTTCATAAGATATTCACCAAATAATTTCTTCTCGCCAGTAGATGGATTTCTTGTAAAAGCGACACCCGTGCCAGATTCCCATCCAGAGTTACCAAACACCATTGTGCAAATATTTACTGCTGTACCCAGGTCATCAGGAATATTGGCAGCTTTTCGGTAATCAACCGCCCGTTTCACATTCCATGAACTGAAAACAGCTTCGGTCGCGAGACGCATCTGTTCAATAGGATCCTGCGGAAAGTCAAATCCTTTTTCTGATTTAACTACTTTTTTAAATTTCTCAACCAATTCTTTCAGGTCTTCCGCGGTAAGATCAGTATCTGCTTCAGCACCCTTTGCTTTCTTAACCTCATCAAGCACTTCTTCAAATTTAGTATCTTTGATCTCTAACACCACTGCACCAAACATCGCAATCAGCCGACGATATGAATCAAAAACAAAACGTTCATTTTCTGTAATCTTAACCATGCCTGCGGCAGTTTCATCGTTAAGGCCAATGTTCAGGACCGTATCCATCATGCCCGGCATAGACATCTTTGCGCCAGAACGGCACGATACAAGCAAAGGATTCGTGGGATCGCCAAATTTCTTTCCAGTTGCTTTCTCAATATTTTTCAACGCTTCCAAACTCTGTTCCCACATCCCCTCAGGAAATTGATCATCGTTTGCCAAGAATGCGTTGCACGCTTCTGTAGTCACTGTGAAAAAAGGCGGGACTGGGACATCGATTCGAGTCATTTCAGCTAAATTCGCACCTTTACCACCCATTAATCCACGCACACCATCCCAAGAGCCCGTATATTTTTCTGCCTCCTCAATTTCATTGAATAGGTACACCCATTTTTTTTCTGACATTTGTTTCCTCCGGAAATATTATTAATAATTTAAGAAAAAAGCACTAAATATGGATTTTACCATACCCCTTTCTGCTTGATTAAATAGCAAGCCAACTCGAATTGAAATATTAATAATAAATAATATAATTACTTAATGGTTCCAATTAATATTTCCACTTGGCTGCTTGCCTTATTCCCTGTAATCCTTATTCTTCTTCTAATGATCACTTTTAAATGGGGAGGAAGCAGAGCTGGCATGCTTACCTGGCTGTCAGTGCAACTAATTGCTTCCCTTTTTTTCGGTGCTTCTTTAACCCTCCTTAAATATACATATATCAAAGCTTTTTTTCTCTCACTTGATGTCCTTCTCATCATTTGGGGAGCGATGTTTCTTTATCAAATTACTAACAGGGCAGGCACTATTCAAATAATCGGGAAATTCCTGGCAGAACTTACCGAGAACCGCGCATTTCTAGGCATTTTTCTCGGATGGCTTTTCCCTTCCTTTTTACAAGGTATGGGAGGGTTCGGCGTTCCAGTTGCTGTATCTGCTCCCCTATTAGTAAGCGCAGGTTTTTCCCCAACCATGGCAGTTGTAATCGCAAGTATTGGGCATGGTTGGGCAATCACATTTGGGTCTATGGGAAGTTCTTTTAAAACACTAATGGCTGTCACCGGGCTATCCGCGAACTATCTCGCTCCATTTACGGCAATATTGATGGGAATGGCATCCTTACTTTGCGGCTTATTAGTGATTTATCTGGCTGGTGGGAAAAAACATTTTCTTAAAGCACTTCCACTGACTCTTCTATCTTCATTATTTCTTTCAACAGGCCAATATTTTCTCGCAACCAACACCCTTTGGGTCATTGCAGTCACACTCCCGGCAATGGGTAGTCTTATTTTTGGATTCCTATATGTACGTTTTTTTTCCAAATATAGCAAAGAATATCTTCTAAAGAGAAAAAGAGAGAAGCGAATTGAAATATTGATTGCTCTACTCCCGTATGTGCTTCTGGTTGCCCTGATAATTATTTTCAATTTTTTCCCCCCCATTAAAGAACTTTTTACTCAATACACAATTAGCTTACAATTTCCACAATTATCCACAGCCTATGGTTTTATTACTCCAGCTGAGACTAGTAAGAATATCAACCTATTCCTTCACCCCGGTACTATCATTATAATCAGTGCCCTGCTATCCTTTTTTCTACTTAATAAGAAAGCATATCTGAATGGTGATGAAATAATGGATATTGTAAAAGATACATTTAAAAGCTCATTGAATACCTCCATCTCAATTTTTTCGCTTGTTGGCACAGCCGTGGTTATGAACCATACCCAAATGACAAATGTGCTAGCGGTTGGGGTAAGCCGTATTTTCAATCAAGAAATTTACTCAATAATTTCCCCATTCATAGGCGCATTGGGTGCTTTCATAACCGGCAGTAATAACAATTCCAACGTGCTGTTTGGAAATCTTCAACTGCAGACAGCTGAACACCTAAACCTTTCCGTTGCTTTGATCCTCGCGGCGCAAACTGCCGGTGGCGCTTTAGGGAGCATCATGGCGCCAGCAAAAGTTATTCTTGGCTGCAGCACAGTAGGATTAATTGGAAAAGAAGGAAAAGTGATTAGCAAATTGGTTTTATATACCAGCACTTTAATTCTTATGCTGGGAATTTTCACATACATCATTTCAAGGACTCAATAAACAATGAGAACCATATTACTGGGGACCAAAAAGGGCATACGTAAAACCATCTTCCTTGTTGATTTATTAACTCCGATATTATTGTATGGTTTATTAAATAGCGGAAAGCATTTTTTAAGCACAGTTTTGTTTATAACCATCATCTTGATCAGAATTATATATGTGACGATTTTATAAAATTAGAAAAATTTCCTGATTCTTTATAAGAATGCCTGATCATTTCCACAAACGCTTGGCACTTAGTCAGCACGTGAAATCCAATCATTTTCCAAGCATTGCTGTTTTTAACCGATGTATTTAACAAAGGTCTCAGTATACCCAATCCAGTAGAGTGGAATTATCTCAAAAAAAGACAAAACTGAATAATTCTCTAACCTAACCTATTTAATATATTATAAAGAATTTATTTTACGGTTATTAATTGATATTCCTGAGTCCCAACCCCAATCTCTTCCGCGTGATTAAGTCCATCTTTCCAATGCACATCGGGGTGGACATGAACGAATTTATCTTCTCCCTCTTTCAGCTTTCGCTTATCTCCAATAACGCTTCCCTCAATTTCTGGGGCAGCATTAACCAAATCCACACAGGCGCGATCGAGCGCAATCGGATCAGTAGATGCAGCTATCCCAACATCCGGTACGATTGCCTGATCATTCACATCCCAGCAATCACAATCTGGAGATATGTTCATCATGAAATTGATATGGAAATGCTGTTTGCCTTTTAGAACAGCAAGCGTGTATTCCGCAATTTTCTCGTTCAAAATATCAGCCGCCTGATCATAAACAGCCCGCGCGGCACCATAGTGGCAGCTGGCCACACATTGCCCGCATCCAATACATTTGTCATAATCGATCTGCGCTTGTCTTTTTTCGTTATACGTAATTGCTTTTTCCGGGCAGTTCTTGATGCAAATCCCACATGAAACACATTTTTCTTGATCCATCTTCGGTTTTGATGCAGAGTGCATTTCAAGCTTTCCTTTCCGCGATCCACATCCCATTCCAAGATTTTTCAAAGCACCGCCAAACCCTGTTTGTTCATGCCCTTTGAAATGGTTAATGCTGATGATCACATCTGAATCAGCTATCACAGTACCTATTTTTGCAAGTTCAACATGTTTCTGGTTGATTTCTATTTCTTTTGCGTCAGTACCAGTTAACCCATCCGCAATGATCACATCACAATTGACTGCTATGCGGTTAAAACCATTTTCCATAGCGGTCTCTAAATGATCAATCGCATTTGATCGCCTTCCATAATATAGAGTATTGCAGTCTGTTAAGAAAGGCTTACCCCCTCGTTCCTTGATCTTATTCACGATTAAAGCAACATAATTAGGGCGAATATATGCCAGATTGCCGGGTTCACCAAAGTGGATCTTTAAAGCAACCATTTTATCCTTCAAGTCCACGTTTCCAATTCCCGCTTTTTCAATCACCCTATCTAATTTATCTAACAAATTATTTCCAGGCTGTGTTCTCATATTTGTGAAAAATACTTTTGATACCACAATTAATTCCTCCGAATATTGTTTATTAATTTAACAAGTGCTTTTGAAACCTTTCCAGATGCTTCCAATATGGTCGTATGCACTGTGCTGTTAATCTCCTCTGAAGTACCATGTTTTAGTAAACTCGCGAACCCGTCGGTCATCAAAACCAGCTATCACCATCGCGGGAATAGCTAATGCTTCCCTGATATGCGTTTGATCTTTTATTTCCATGATATCAATTACCATGTCAGTGATTGAATATTTACCTTTTGTAATTATTGAATAACCATGTCCTTTGAGGCCAGGGATAATAAGCCGAATCTCCTTCTTCATTTTCCCAATGACTACACTTCAGATTATTTGATCAAACGGTAACCCATGGAGCAAATTAATGGAGTCCCTGACCCATGTTAATTTAAAAAAGAGCCACTACAAGTTTTCCAGGCCTTTTGTATATGTTAATATATGACTAATAAAGGTTTCTGCTTCTTCTTTTGTGTTTATCTCACCACTCACCTGCCCCTCAGCAACCCGCTCTAATAAATTCCCAATCTCCTTTCCTGGTTGAAGATTATATTTATTCAGGATATCATTTCCATTAATTAATTTCGTTGGGATAACAATCTTGTCGTAATGAATAAAATATGCGTCAAAAATATTATTCACAGAACAAATCGCCCTGCTCCATCGCTCATCAGTAAGGGTATCCTCATACGTTGCAAGCACATCTGCCAAATGAAGAAATCCGACCATTATACCCGCTGAGCCAGTTTTATTATAAAATCGGTGGATATGAATATCTTTTCTTAGTTTATCGGCAAATTCCTTTTGGGAAAGTTTCATATGAAAACGCACTAGCTTTGTAAGACACTCAACCTCGTCATTTGAGAACCCCATTATTTTCGCTCGCTGATGAATCAATTCCGAACCGATTTTTGCGTGCTTGGGAAAACTTATCCGATTATTTTTCATAACCGGCGTAATTACTCCCTTTCCCACATCGTGATAAATACTAGCAATAATTAATAGAGAATACTTACTGCGATTCATGTTTAGGCGGTCATTCATATAATCAAATATATTTTTTTCATACTTACTCAACAAATTTACTGCCTGTTTAATACGTGGATGTAATCGTTGTGATTTTAGGGGCTTCTCTAGTAAAACCATCAATTGTTGGCAATAGTTAACCACCTGGAGAGTGTGTTCCCATGCATCATGAACATGTGGGGAATCTAATTCCAGCATAAACATTTTTATAACTTCTGGAAAAACTTTTTCGATGATTCCAAATTCCTGCATTTGCATAAGGGATTTTCTTACGTCAGTTTTTTCGAGAATATTTATTATTTCATCACGCTTACGCTCATTGGATATTTCATCCAATTTGTTTGAGGTATTTTTAATTAGCTTTTCTTCGCGTTGGCTAAAGAAAAGATTGAATTCATTTATGAATCGGATTGCTCGAATAGTGCGTACAGGATCATCCAGAAATGAATTCGACGAGCAGGATCGTAAAATAGAATTATTAATATCCTCTTCACCATTCATTGGATCAATCACTTCGCCACTCAACGGAATTCTTAATGCCATCGCATTGATGGTGAAATCTCTCTTATTTAAATCCTCACCAATAGAATTTCCATTCAATGACGTGAAATCAATTTTCAGTTCCTTATTCTCAATGGATATCAATGCACGCGCGGTACCTCGTTTTTTGTCCAGTATATAAAAATCCCCACTAAAGTGGTCAGCAACATTTTTTGCTGCCTTGATGGCGTTTTTTCTAACAACAAAATCCAAATCCTGCACTTCTTTTTGCAGATATGTATTTCTTATCGCTCCGCCGACAAGAAATATCTCACCACAATCATCCACCTGAGAAACGATAAATTGATCTAATTGTGGATGTAATAATTCCTTAAAATTCACCTTACTCGACAGATATTTCAATTTTCATATTTTTCTAAGTCAACCACACCGATAAATGGTAGATTTCGGTAAATTTCATCTAGGTCCAGCCCATATCCAAATACAAATTTATTGGGAATCTTAAATCCCGTGTATCTAACCGGGATATCAATCTCTCTCCGCTCAAATTTATCTAACAGAGTACAAATATGAAGGCTTTTCGGTTTACGCGTTGAAAGCAATTCAAGCACGTAAGCAAGCGTATTCCCGCTATCAATAATATCTTCAACGATTAGCACATCCTTGCCATAGATATTGGTTGTTAGATCCATATTTATTCGAACAACCCCAGAAGAATTGCGGCTGCCCGATCCATAGGAAGAAATAGCCATGAAATCCATTGTGTGTGGGACAGTTATCTGGCGTGAAAGGTCAGAGAGAAAAATAATTGCTCCACGCAAGATACATATCAGTAGAAGATCATTACTATCTCTGTAATCATTGCTAATGGCGATTCCGAGTTCAGCAACACGATTTTGCAAACGATTCTTATCAATTAATACTTCTTTCATGAATTTTTTATAGTTTTCCATTCGATTAATCCCTCGGAACTTCATGATGCTTCCGGCAGCGTGCCTCGTATAATTCTGATGCACCCACTATCACAATTGGGTCATCGTAATGAGCAGGGTGTCTATCTACTAATCGTTGTGTTCGAGTAGCTGCCCCCCCACATACCATGCATATTGCATGCAATTTATCAACCTGGTCTGCCTTTGCCATGATAATGGGAATACATCCGAATGGTTCGCCCCGAAAATCCATATCAAGGCCTGTGACAATAACCCGCAATCCATTATCTGCTAGTTCATCAACAACTTTTATAATCCCATTATCGAAAAATTGTGCTTCATCAATTCCTACAACAGTAGTCTCTGGTTTCAAATTCACTTTCACTTCTGTTGAATCATTTAAAGGCATTGCTTCAAAATCAACTCCAGCGTGAGAGGTAACTTTTTTTGCTTTATAGCGTGTATCAATTATTGGCTTGAACACCTGAACATTTTGTTTCGCAATCCTCGCTCTTCGTAATCGCCTGATCATTTCCTCTGTTTTTCCACTGAACATTGATCCGCAAATCATCTCTATTGATCCATATTTAGGCTGCATTTTACCTCTCTTGTGAATTGATAATTGAATTTTACACTATCACTAAAGAATTAAAAAAAGAAGGCGTTATCGCCTTCTTCGTAATCAAGACAATTAATTATTAACCTATACGGATATTTCTTCTGCAGCTGCGGGGAGTTTATACCCAAGTTGGCGCAACTTCTTTTTTACATCTATTAGAGTCTTCCGACCAATCCCAGGCACTTCTAACAAAGCTGCTTCACCACCCTCAAGCTTTTCAAGGAGATGTCCAACGTTAGTTATTCCTGCCTCAGAGAAAGCAACGGTAGCCCGTTTGCCCAATTCTAATTCAACGATAGTCCGATCGGGAGAAGTTTTTTCCGAAACTTTGCGTTTCTTATCTTCTACAAAGTCTTCCCGCGCCTGTAATTTCTTATAGAACCGATCAACTTGGCCTTCAATATCAATAAGACGCTGCTGTTCACCAGTAAAGAAAGGGTGGCACTTCGAGCAAATTTCTGTTCTAATTTCTTCCTTAGTAGAGCCTGTTAGCCAGGTATTACCACACGCGCAGGTAACCTTAGCTTCTGGATAATATTTTGGGTGAATTTCTTTTTTCATTCTTTAAAACCTTTCAAATAACAATCATGTCAGATTGGTTATTTCGCAATTACAACACTCACTTTTTTCTGCCCATTCGGGAGTCGAGCATATTTAACCACGCCATTCGCTACTGCGAACAAGGTGTGATCTCTGCCGACACCTACATTTATACCTGGTTTAATTTTAGTTCCTCGCTGGCGAACGAGAATATTGCCGCTAATTACAACCTCACCGCCATATTTTTTTACACCTAATCTCTTTGAATTGCTATCTCGGCCATTCCGTGAAGAACCGCCACCTGTTTTATGTGCCATAATTTACTCCGCTTTTAATAATCCCTTTATTTCTTCTTCGCAGATGTTGTTTTCTTGTCCGCAGTTGCCTTCTTTCCAGTAGTTTTCTTAACAGTTGTTTTCGCTTTTACTGCTGGTTTCTTAATCTCAGACTTGGTTGTTTTTGATGTTTTCGCTTTTACTACTGGTTTCTTAATCTCAGACTTGGTTGTTTTTGTTGTTTTCGCTTTTGCTGCTGGTTTCTTAATCTCAGACTTGGTTGTTTTTGTTGTTTTCGCTTTTGCTGCGGGTTTCTTAACCTCAGATTTGGCTGTTTTTGTTGTTTTATTGACGACTGTCGAGGATTTTTTTACTGTTTCCGATTTCTTTGAAGTTATAGTACCCTTGCTCTTTTTAGCACCATCGGATTTTCCTGGGAATGCGATTGATTCAACCAGTACCCGAGAATGTTTTTGGCGGTGTCCTGTCTTCACGCGATATCGTTGTTTAGCACGATATTTAAAAACAATTATTTTCGGTCCTTTAAAGTGAGAGACTATCATCGTATCAACAGATACACCTTTCAAGTAAGGTTCTCCCACCTCAGTATTTCCACCAGTTGATAGGAGAAGAACTTTATCAAAGGTTTTCTTCTTACCTACTTCACTTGGAAGAAGATCAATATCAATATAATCGCCTTCAACAGCTTTATATTGTTTACCACCATTCTCAATAATTGCGTACATAAGATTCTCCAATCTTCACTTCACCATTTTCCATGCGGATCGTACCGCCCGTAAACGGGGAAGTTGGATACATAATTTTACCCCAGCAACCTACCGCCGGGGCAAGCGAACATTATTATACAAGGTCATCGTGCCAATGTCAACTTGTTTTTAATACACGTAAATCACCAATACGTTCAGTAATTCCTTTTTCATCCAAGTATTCAAGCAAAGCTATCGCGTATTTCCGAGTTGTATTGAAATAATCTCGAAACTCACTCGCTGAAATCTCATGACCATTTCTGAGCAAACTCCTCGTTTCTTGGATAATTTGATCGAGATCGTTTTTATCGAAGACAACATTTCGTGTAACCTCAACAATCTTCCCCCGAGAAATCAATGCGTAATACACTTCTTCTCCAACAATCTTAATACACTCGTTTATAGAAGGAGTAAGATATGGTGATTCAGAGAACACATTCTCCAATTGCCGAATATGATCCAACTGATCACCCGAGAAAATCACTTGATGGGTATCAAGCATAAGATAAGCTCCCGATGATCTGATAATTCCTTCAAGCTGCATTTTTCCTGTGATCAGGGAAACTATTTTTCGAGATACGCCAATCAAATTGGGGATATCTTCATTTCTAATACCTTCTCTGAGAGGGTGTTTCTTATGATAATCCCCAATTATTTTCATTAACTTTCCTGACAGATCCAGCCATTTTCTTTTCGTCACGAGCCAACTTGCAGCCTTTAATCCGTCCTGTCCTTCAAATAAAACAATTTGACCTGTCTGGATTAATTGTTCAACCGTTAGCATAGCTAGTTCTTCTTCAGTCTCGCTTTTTTCTATTAGTTGAGATAACGTGGATATCTTTAAATCAGAAAGTTGGACGAGAATCAAGTCGTGAATTGATCCGCTCGAAAGAGATTTATATCGGTCAATTACCTTTCGAGAGAAACGCTTGTGTCTTCTAACTGGGTGAGCATTGATTACATGACCTCCTCCAATGGTAATCGCAGGAGAAGGTCTCCTAATGATGAAACGATCATTATTTTTCACAACCACTTCTTTTTCAAATTCTAATTGCAGCCAACCAGTTTCTCCTGAATTAATCTCTTTTTGGCCAATAACACGAGCCCGTGCCATAGATTGCGATGATCCAATAAATATCTTCAAGCGGTCATCATGTTTAATCTTTGCCGACCTATTCTCTAATAAATAAATTTCCACATCTATTCGATATGTTGATCGCAATTGACCTGGCAAACACACAACACCGCCTCGCTGTAATTGATTAACCTCAACACCCACAAGATTTATTGCAGTACGGCTGCCAGGCTTGGCAATTCGTTGTTTTTTCTTATGATTTTGTAGGCCACGAATCCGTGATTTTATTCCAAAAGGCAGAACTTCTACTTGGTCGCCTATTTTAAAACTCCCGTCAAGAAGGGTTCCAGTAACAATAGTTCCAAATCCTTTCAACGAAAATATTCTATCTATGGGCAAGCGGGGTTTGTGGTTATCTTCTTTTGGTGCGCTCTGTTTTAATAATGTATCAATACTATTGGAAAGCTCTTTCAACCCTGTCTTCTTTACAGCGGAAACTTTTACAATCGGCGCCTCCTCTAAAAACGAATTCTCCACAAGTTCCCGAATGTCGGTTTCAACAAGATTCAGCCATTCATTATTATCTATTAAATCAATCTTAGTTAGGACAATCAATCCAAGTTTTATCCCAAGCAATTTTAGAATATCAAGATGCTCTCGCGATTGCGGCATGATCCCTTCATCAGCAGCAACCACAAATAACACAGCATCAATGCCTCCCACTCCAGCAAGCATATTCTCAATAAAGTCCCTGTGCCCAGGAACGTCAACAATTCCAACCTCTTCACCTGAAGGTAGAGTGAACCAGGCAAAACCCAGATCGATTGTCATCTGCCGCTCTTTTTCTTCTTTTAAACGGTCCGGGTTGATTCCAGTTAGTGATGAAATTAAAGTGGATTTCCCATGATCCACATGTCCTGCAGTTCCAATCACATACATAATGTTTTTTTAAATAAATCGTGATTACTGTCGTGGATTAATTTGTCCAAATGCGTCCATCCATCCATTTACCATTTTCATGATATTTTGCATACCTTTTTGTATTTCAGTGCTCATAAGAAGGAGAACTTCCTGCATTTCACGGGTATTATCTTCGGCCAAAACCATTCTATCTTTTAGTGACTTAAATTGATCTGAATATCCCCCTTGTTTATCATCAAGAACCATCGAAATATTGGACCATCTTTTTTCGGAATCACTCCTGTAAGTAGCCCATTCTTTTCTAAATTTCTCATCCATCAAGCGATACATTTCAGTTAACTCTTTTATTCGCCTTTCAAATTGCTGAGTAATACCTTCAAAATCACTTTTTGACTGGTTGAGATCTAATTGTTGTTTCTTCAATTCCGGCAACAATGCTAATGTCTGCTTGGATGATTCGCCAAATTGCTGTTCCCATTCAACCCAAATCCTGTCGCGTTCTTTATGTATAAGAGATTGTTTTTCAATAAAATCTAACTGAACTTGTCTGCGCTCTGATTCAGTCGTAATTATCTCATTTAATCTGCTTTCACTATTTCTTAGAGTATTCAAATTAATTTCAAGTTTCGATCTAATTTCATCTTGTTTTCCGCGCGAAGCTCCTACCTCAGCATGTAAATTTTCAACCTTCTTAATTGTCCTCCGTAAATCTTGATTGAATGAATTCAACAGACCTTTATTTTCTTCAAACGATTTCAGGAATTCATCAATTTTTAATTCTTTCTCTTTAATTCGATTGATTTGCCTTGCGTTTTCCTCTTGAAGTAAAGATATTTTCTTTTCAAACTCGTTGGTCAGTTCAGTTTTGGTTTTTTCAATAAGCGATTGGGTCGATTTAATATCTGCACCAACAAGATTGGCGCGTATCTTCTCCTCCTGTTTTCTCTGTTTCTGAAGATCATCAAATTTCCGGTTGAAATCTACACGTATTTGAGCAATCGAGGCATCGAATTGCCCCAAACCCATAACAATTGAATTCAACCTTGCGATTTCTTTTTTCTCATCACGCATTAATTCTAAGAAACCTGAAGTTTTATCATCTACATCGTTTATCTTATTGTTAAACACAGACAATGATTTATTCAATGACTTAATTTGACCATCGTAATTTTCAATTTTTATTAATAATTCTTCAAGATTCATCGGATACTCTTTCTTCATATTTTGATTGGCGAAAAATAATTATTTAAGATTTTCATTTATTTTATAAGGAATTCGAATCCAGAAACAAGATGTTCGAATCTTACCAGAATTAACCGCGGGAAAAAACCAAAAACAATAAAAATGATTAAAATGAAAACCAAAAAAAGTTCTTCTTTTAATGCACTTAATAAATATATTATTTCATACTTTTTCCGAAGAACTTCCTTAGTTAATTTAAATACGGTCATAGTGATTAATATGTTGCTTAGAATCATTAAAACAAGTATCGTTGGATAATCAGCAGCTAATAATTGGTATAAGGTTTGTTGAGGAGGAAAGCCAATTGTAAGAGGCATTCCGGTGAGTGCCAGTAGTGAAAACAATAAGCTTGCTCCAGCAATTGGTCTTTTTTGAGTTAAATCTCTAAAATTAATGACTGACATCTTCACGTCTAAAGATTCGAAACGAGAAACCGACCAGGATAATATTGAGAAGCTGATTATTCGGGATCCAATTAAATATGAAAAAAGTGTGATTCCTCTTGTGGCAGATAGGCCAATTGCCACAAGCAATATCCCAACCGAATGGAGGAATTCATACCCAATCATCTTTCGAATACTTTTTTCAAAAAACAATCCTATTGAACCAAAACTTGCCATAATAATTCCCAGATAGCGCAACGCCTGGAAAAATACGGGGTATGTTCGCAGCCATGCAAAACCATCTATATATTTAAGAATCAATATAAAGTATATAGAATGTAATAGAAGGAAAATAAATCCAGAATTAATCGGATCTGTCTCATCAAAAACCATCGGTACCCAAGAGTGGAACGGAAAAATCGCCAGCCAAAAAACAAAACCCAACCCAAGTAATAATGTTGCCTGAACTAACTGATCGGGGTTCACTGGGCTAATTTCACCACCTGCCAGAAACCAACCTGCCAGGAGGATAAACGGCATAGCCATAGTTTGAAATATCAGATACCTTGAAATACCACTTCTTTTAGCAGTTCGTGAGTCCACGAGAAGAGGTATGCTCATGATCACAGCGATCTCCATGATCAATGCGGAATACAGAAAAGGTTCGACAGAAACTGCAGCTAAAAGAAAAGCAGTATAAATCAATCCAAGCGGGATAAACCGAGCATTCTTTTTCAAGATAACTGAGGTAGCTCCCCAAATGGCGTTGAAAAAATAAACCAAAAAAATCAGAAATTTATCATTTTCGAGCAAAACAAAACTTCTTCCCAATATATTTAATACCGAAGGAATCCCAATAGCTAAGAACCCACTTTCACCAACCAGGTCGATTCTAATAAGTAGAGTTAAAACAGAAAAAATAAAACTTATTCCTATATATAAATATTCTTGAATACTTTTATTTTTAAAAAATATTAGGAGGATCGCAACCACCACTGGGGAGATGATCCAGATTATCGGAGCGTTCATTCCTCTTCCTTATCTAAATCTGGTGGCGAAAAATAACCGCCCAGCAAACAGATCAATATGATAATGAAAGCATAAATTCCAGTCACTAAAGCCGATCCCTCCAATGATGAATAAATAATATCAAAACCTGTTAATATTGTTAATAACCCTAGAATAATTTCAAATAAGTCCTCTGTTAGACTCATAAAAATTAAACCAGAGCCCATTAACGATACCCCGATATATAGATTTGTATAAGGGATTGGAAGCCATTCATTAATTGAAGGAGCAATTGCTGCAACTACAATCCAGATAAGAGCTGTCATCAAGAAGCGAAAGATTATTTCTGAAGTAAAACGGTGATCATTTACTTGATGCATAGAATTCAACATTGAAGTACTCAAAAGTGCAATACCCATCCAGCCAGAAATCAATTTTACAGAGGCAAGAGCAACCGGCCATATTTGAAGTATCACGATAAATCCGACAAAATATAAAGAAGCTAAACCCGCAATGCGCATTCGCCAATCTGAGACAATGAGCATCAATCCAAAGGCAGCCAAAGCGGAAAATATCAGTAAGTTGTTTAAAAACATTTTTCTAATTTCCCCCCTTGAATTTAAGGGTTGTCAAGAAAAGAGCCAATAAAACCACTGCCCATATAATTCCTCCCGCACCTTCAAGCAATTTTGATGTAAAGGTCAAGAAGCTCTCAAAAATGAAGTGAATCTTATCCAGGATAATTTGCACCCAATGGAAGGGAATTGTAAAACCTCCAATTCTTCGTTCTCCAATATTTTTCACTTCTATGTTTGGTTTTCTCGATTTAGTTATGTAAATATAGGCTGTAATTGAGAGAGATAAAACAATCAACCCAATCCACCAACCACTTAAGGCACCTTCTACAGATCGAATATTTTTCAAAATAACAGCACTCATTGAAATTGAAGGGAGAAATAATCCAATTAGATAGAAAATTTGATATAAAGGTTCAAGATAATTAAATTTTCCTCTTTTTTTTGACACATGTTTAATATATCCGCTTAGTACAAATATCATTGGCAGGATCATGAAAAATAAATCTATCGAATTGTTATTTATTAGGAACTTCTCTATTCCCTGAAAAGTTAAAGAAAAAGGTAAACCTGACATCATAATAATGGAAAAAAGCCAGAATATACCTATACGTGAATCACGGTCAGTATAAAAGAACAGCCACCCGATCGGCAGCAGTAGAATTATCAGCCAATAAATAATAGCTTCCCCTTCCCCGGCTAAATACAAATATCCAACCATCGCCCCAAAAGCAAGTAATAAATTTTGGATTCCATCGCTTTCATTCGACCCCAACGCCCATCGATAAGCTCCCCAAATTGCAACTGCTGCGAATAGGATTTTGATAATTATTTCAGAAAGAAACCCTAAGCGATGATCTGTAATATATGTAAGTACATAAAAACTTGCAGTAAAAGAAATAATCTTTAGAAAGATCAAAGAAATCTGAGAATAATTCGACTTTAATGATTTCTTATGAAAATTGACAAGAATACCGGAATGCAGAATTGCTGCTAATAAAATAATAGCTCCCACCCCTTCAATATTATTCCCAAATAAAACCTGTGGATTAGCCTGATAAGATCTTGATATTCCAAAAACAAGAAGCATGCTGCCGATAAATTTAGATAGAAAATGAAGATAGAATCTATCAGGGTTAAGTATCTTGTATCTTATATAAAATAATATTTCCACAAAATCAATCAATGTCCAGGTAATCAAAATCGACCAATAATCCCCGGCGAGTAGAATAATCCATCCGGATAAGACCAAGACTGTCATCTCCACCCAAGCGAACAAGCTTTTCATACTCCGAAGGCGAACAATGGATGTCAACAAGTATGATACAAGTATTGTGAAGTAACTGACACTTATTGGCCAATTTAAGTTATTGATTTCAAATATTAAATCCACCGGTGTTGAACCAATTTTTATCCAGTTTCTCACTACAAACGGTGAAATCTTTTCAGGTTGGATGATTATCAACAGCAACCAAACTATCGAAGTTGTGATAAAAAACACCATCCATATGTATGCTAAACGAACACCTTTATTGCGTAAAAAAAGGGAAACCGCAGATGCGGCTAGCATAAATAATATGATACTTGCAATCATCATGGGTTTTATTTAAAGAATGGATATATCTCCTCGATAAAGATATTGGCCCATTCCTTTTTTACCTAACCATTCCTGCCCATTAACAATCAATTTCCCTCTTAAAAAAACCTTCTCGATCGTTCCCTTAAGTTTCCAACCTTCAAAAAGGTTGTAATCAGTGCGATGTTTTGAAAAAGCAACTCCGTAGTCAATCTCTTTGTTAGGGTCCCAGATTGTAATATCAGCATCTGAACCGGGCAGCAGTGTTCCTTTCTTCGGGTACAAGCCAAAGATTTTCGAAGGATTGGTACTTGTCATCTCAACAAACTGATTGGCCGTAATTTTGCCGCGACCTACACCATATGACCATAAGATCATAAGTCGGTCACCTACCGCAGGAAGTCCGTTCGGGATTTTTGTGAAATCTCCATTACCCAGTTCTTTTCCTGGAATAGCGATCTTTTGCCCTTCATATTCAATTGGTGTGGTTCCGTCATAGAAAAATGGGCAGTGATCTGTTGCGATAACCTGCATAGTGCCATCCATCACTGCCTGCCAAATACCAGCATTGTCTTCTTTTGAACGCATTGGTGGAGAACAGATCCACTTTGCACCATCTTCTCCTTTTAAATCATTTTCAGTAAAGAATAAATACTGTGGGCACGTTTCGCCCATAACAGGCAGCCCTGCCAGGCGTGCATCGCGAAGATGGTCCACCCCCCCTTTAGTATTCATATGAACGATATAAACTGGCGCACCAGTTTGTTCAGCAAGCGAAATGACCCGATAAACAGATTCAACAGCTCCAAGCATCGGCCTTGTGTAAGCATGCCATTCAGGTTCTGTATGCCCCTCTGCCAGAGCTTCCGACACTAAACAATCGATTACATCTCCGTTTTCCGCATGCACCATCACCAACATCCCATTGTATTTGGCTATGCGCATCACTTTAAAAATCTCATCATCATGTAACCGCAGTCGACCATTGTATGCAGTAAATACTTTCAAAGAATTAATCCCCTCTTTATATAACTGCGGTATCTCCCTTGCCACCTTTTTATTAAATTGTGTGACATTCATGTGAAAACTGAAATCAATAGCAGCTTTTTCGTCAGCTTTCTGGTGCCAAATCTTCACGTTTTTAAGTAGACTCTCTTCATCTTGAGCCACAAAGTCAATGACGGTGGTAGTTCCACCGAATGCGGCTGCCTTATGTCCGGTGTAATGGTCATCCGACGAGACAGTGCCAAACATCGGTAAATCAAAATGCGTATGAGCATCCACACCGCCAGGAAGCACGTTTTTACCTTTTGCATCGATTATTTGTGTATCTGTGCCAGTGTTCAAATTGCAGCCGATAGCTGTTATTTTTTCACCCTCGATCAAAATATCAGCAGTGTATGTTTCAGAAGCCGTGATAATATTTCCAGATTTAATTAATGTTCCCATAATTACCTCTTGTAACCATTGTATATTATCCTATCGAAAAAAGGGCTATATATCCTGGTACCAATCCGTTCTCTCTCGAATCAAGTGTAGTTCACCAAGCATTGTTAATAAATTTTCATCCAACTCCTTACTTTGCAGATCCTGACCAGATTGAGCTTCAAATTCTGCTGCTTTTTCACGTAATGACCGCCAGAGTACTTCTCTTTCATCAGAACGTACAACTAGATCATTAATGGTCTTTGCGTTCACAAAACGGTTGCCCGTTGTATAAAGAAATGTAACTCGTTTCCACTTATCCGCCCGGATTGGATTCTTAAGTTGAGTAAGCGGACCAAGTTGGATTTTATAATATTCCTCATCAGCCCGGGGATGGTTTGGTTCATCTTGAATAATTTCCCGCCTGGTGGTCAATTCCACACCACGCACGGATGCGAATGTATCAATACAGTGTGCATGCCCCTGTCCAAATACAGCAGGCTGGTAAAACGCAATGAAGTCAACCTGAACTATTTTTGGAGCGAAGCGAAAAGGAATACGGTACCAACCCAGAACCCGCGCAATCTCAAGATCCCGCGGGGATGGAACGATTGCTGTTAATATTAACGCGTAATCAGGCGGAATGGGCTCGTTTTCCTGTTGCCGATTCCATTCCGCCATTTTTTACTTCTTAGATAAGGCCAACCTCATTATTGAAATCGACAATTAGTTCATCGATATCATCAAGTTGTGATTGGAAATCAGTCCAATAATTCTCATCGTACCATTGGTCGACAATCTCTTCATAAGTCTTACCCTGCTGTTCAACCCATGTGAAATATTTTAGGTTATGTACACGACGTTGGTCAGCGTAGGTCAGATCAATTAGATTATCCGTACCTTCTCCTTCCAAATATCTAGAAAAATGCACGGCTGCATCCACTTTTGTATATGTACCGATTTCCTCATGCATTTCTTTCAAACGGCTTTGATACAACTCCATGGAGTCTGTTAGTACTGTCAGGACAACATCATTCTCGCCCATTTCGTAATATTTTGCCATTTTGATTGCAGACAGTAAATTAGCAATTCCAGAGAATCCAAATAGATCTAATTGCGAAACTAGTTTTTCCGGCACATCTTTACTTGTAAGATACTCCCTGCCCGCTGGTTCATTGAACAAACGGGAGATTGAAACAACTGCATTATCATCAATCGCAGTAATCAGATCGGTATTCTTAAGATTATGGATCCAAGGCACATGCTTATCACCAATACCTTCAATACGGTGTGCGCCAAATCCGTTCTCCATTAGTGTCGGACACTGCAGCGCTTCACTTGCACCCACAAGGCTTCCCGGGAATTGTTGTTTCATGTAGTCCCCACAACCAATCGTGCCTGCAGAACCAGTGGTAAGGATCAGTCCTCGATAATTTCCCTTTGGTCCTAATTCCTTCTTAAGTACTTCCTCCATCGCATGGCCAGTCATGTCATAATGCCAGAGGTAATTACCAAACTCATCAAACTGATTGAAAATCACCAGATCTTCGCCAGTAGCTCTCAGCTCCCAACATTTATCAAAGATCTCTTTTACATTAGATTCGCTGCCTGGTGTAGAAATAGTTTCACCAGCCACGGTTTCCAACCAGTCAAAACGCTCTTTGCTCATTCCCTCAGGTAAGATCGCGATAGATTCACACGACAGAAGTGTTGAATTGTACGCGCCACCGCGGCAGTAATTCCCGGTGGAAGGCCATACAGCTTTCTGGGTAATTGGGTCAAATTGCCCTGTGACCAATCTCGGCACTAAACACCCAAAAGTAGCACCAACTTTATGCGCTCCTGTCGGGAACCATTTTCCAACTAGCACTATAATGCGCGCGTCCACCCCAGTTAAGGATTTTGGTAGTTCAATATAATTAACACCATCAAATTGTCCACCCTTTGCTTTCGGTTCATTTTTCCAGGTAATTCGGAACAAATTCCTGGGGTTGATATCCCACAACCCAATCGATTTCAATTCCTCTTTAATCTTGTCGGGAACCAAGCTTGGGTCCCTCATTTGCGCAAAAGTCGGTATGATTATGTTTCGTTCTCGTGCACGTTTTATTGAGTTTTTCAATCGCTCCGGTTGGATAGTTAGATCAATCTTTGCCATTCTATATTCTCCTATTCTATTTATTTTTTTCAGGCGCTTCACTGACAATATAAAGTGGGCGGCCTTTTAATTCATCGTAAATTCGACCAATATATTCCCCCATGATTCCCAGCGTGATTAACTGCACACCACCCAGGAAAAGAACTGCAATTAAAGTAGTCGCCTGCCCCAATAAAGCCTCCTGGTTAGAAAGACGCAGTGCTGTTACTACTGGTATCGCAAGAATACTTATGCCTGCCGATATGAAACCCATGTAGGTTGCCATCTGCAATGGAAAATAGGAAAAGCTGGTAATCGCGTTAAATGCCAGTTTCAACATCTTACTGAAAGGGTATTTTGTTTTTCCGGCAAAACGTATTTTTCGATCATACTCCACCCCCACCTGGCGGTATCCTACCCACGCTGCCATTCCGCGCAAGAAGCGGTGCCTTTCCCGCATCTGTCCCATCACATCGACTATTTTGCGGTCCAACAGGCGGAAATCACCTGTGTCGAGTGGGATCTTCACATCAGTAATACGATAAATCAGACGGTAAAAAAGTGAGGCGGTGAACAATTTAAACCTGTTCTCTCCTTCGCGAGTACGCCGTACAGCATACACAACCTCAAATCCTTCTTCCCATTTCTTAATCAGCTCAAGCATCACTTCAGGCGGGTCCTGCAAATCTGCATCAATAATGAGAACTGCATCTCCCCGGGCATAATCCAATCCGGCAGTAACTGCAATCTGATGTCCAAAATTACGCGCAAAAATAACAGGCCTCACATGCGCATCCTTTTCTGCAATTACACGGATAGCATCTGTTGAACCATCTGTGGAACCATCATCAACAATCACTAATTCCCAGGGTTCATGGAGCGTTTCCATCACTAAAAATACTTGATCATAAAATTCCTGAATGCCGCCGATCTCGTTATACACAGGGGCAACAACGCTATATTTGGGTAAACTTAAGTTTATTTTTTTAGCCATTTTTGTAAACTTTTCTTTATGCCATCACCTTCCGCAACGCAGATAATGATGGCTCAATGATCGGTGCTGTCTTGACTGCTTGTTCAGCAGCTTTTACATCCTTTAATCCGCTGCCAGTTATTAATACAAGTACCGGATCATCATCCATAATCTGCCCATCTGCAACTGCTTTCTGCAGCCCAGCATAAGCTGTCGCTGCTGCTGGTTCAGAAAAAATACCTTCCCTGCCTAAACGTGCGATTGCCCGTAAAATTGCTTTGTCAGACACCTTAACATACGCGCCATTTGTTTCTGTGGCTGCCCGCAGCGCACGCAAACCATCGCGAGGAAGATCCACAGAAATACTATCCGCAAGCGTAGTCGCCTGTACTGGTGTGATCACTTCCGTTCCCGCGTTAAACGCGTTCGCGATTGCAGCTGACCCATCCGATTGGATGCCGAAAATACGAGGCATTTGGTTAATCCATCCTAAAGCTAACAAATCCTTGAATCCTTTATGGATCCCTGAAATGATATTCCCATCTCCAACTGAAACAAACACGCATAATGGCTTTTTTAGATTTTGCTTTGCGATCACTTGTTCCCAGATCTCATATGCCGCTGTTTTCTTCCCTTCAGCCGTGAAAGGATTGTATCCAGTGTTGCGGCAGTACCACCCAAACTCGTTCGCTGCTTCTACTGACAGGTCAAACGCCTGATCATAATTGCCGTCAACCAGAAAAACCCTCGAACCGAAAACAAGCAGCTGAGCAACTTTTGCGGGAGGAGCAGTCTTTGGCGCAAAGATAACCGCTTGATGGTTTGCCGCGGCTGCCATCCCGGCCAGGGCTGCACCAGCGTTACCTGTGGAAGCGGTTACGATAACATCCGCATTGATCTCTTTGGCGCGTGCCACAACTATTGCACTGGCACGGTCTTTGAAAGACGCGGTTGGGTTACGCCCATCATCTTTGATCCATAACTTTTTTAAGTTCATTTCTTTCGCTAACAACTCAGGTGTGTACAATGGTGTCCACCCGACAGAGTGCAATGCAGTACCTGCATATCCGGGATCATCAACCGGAAGCAGCGGCAGATAACGCCAAACAGATGCTTCTTGAGATGTGGTTATCAAATCAGGAGATATTTCTTTTCTGAGTGAATCATAATCAAAAACAATATCCAAATTGCCGCCATCTGAAGGACATGTATACGTCACTTCATCAGGTGCAAATTCTGCTCCGCATACTGAGCATCGATAAAATGAAAATTTCGTCATATCTACCGCGCTTTCTTTTTTTTCTGATGCTGCAGGAATTAGTTTTAAGTTATTTCCCGCAGCATTACCTTTTCAGATTACTGCCACCAAATGGAGTTGGATTCCACTTATCGCAAGGTTTTATTACTATACTTAGTCTTGAACCATCCAGGTACCGGTTTCACCTTTTAGTGCGCGTCCAATATTCTCTGGATTAGTGATCAGTGCTTGCTTACCACCTGCTTCGAGGAAGAAAATGACAGCCTGTATTTTCGGTGCCATTGATCCTTTGGCAAAGTGTGTACCCTCTGCCAGGTAAGCTTTTGCCTCAGAAAGAGTCATCCGATCCAACCACTTTTCATTTGGTTTGCCAAAATTCAAGGCAACTTTTTCTACGGCTGTAGAGATGATGAAAAGATCAGCGTTAATCTCACGCGCCAACAGGGAGGATGCATAATCTTTATCAATCACAGCAGCCACGCCTTTTAGGGCGCCCTTTTCCATCACAACAGGGATACCTCCACCACCGACAGTAATAACAATTTGTCCTGCGGCGATAAGCTGCTTAACGGATGCCAGTTCGACAACTTCTTTTGGCAGGGGGGAAGCCACCACACGCCGCCAGCCTCTTCCAGAATCTTCAACCACATTCCAACCCAGATTCTTAACTCGTTTCTGCGCTTCTTCCTCTTCCATGAAAGTACCGATCGGTTTGGTCGGATTCTTAAACGCATCATCCTCGGCATCCACACGCACCTGAGTGACCACAGTTGCGACAGGTTTGTCGATTCCTCGACTTCGAAGGATATTCTGTAAATTCTGCTGTAGGGCATATCCGATTGCACCCTGGCTATCTGACCCGCACACATCCAGCGGCACCTCGTGCATACCTTCAACCTTATGTGCGATTTCCGAACGGCGCAGGATAAAACCTACTTGAGGTCCATTTCCATGCCCAATAGCTACCGTCCAACCAGATTCGATCATGTCTGCGATATGAGTGGTCGTCTCTTTAGCAGCCAGGTATTGGCTTTCTATGGTCACATTGTTCTTATCTTTGATGAGGGAATTGCCGCCAATGGCGACAACTGCTACTTTACTTTCCATATTACTCCTTTTTATCCCATTGTCAGCGCCATCACAGCTTTTTGCACGTGTAGGCGGTTTTCAGCTTCATCATATACCACTGATTGTGGTCCATCAATAACTGCATTTGTCACTTCAACATTGCGATCGGCTGGTAATGGATGCATATAGATCGCATCCTCTTTCGCAAGCTTCATTCGCTTCACATTTGTGATCCAGCTTTCGTATTTCCTTGTAATCTTTGCCCCTTCCTCTGCATTTGTAGTTGTTACTAACGGTCCCCAGGATTTTGCGTAAACAATATCAGCATCTTTAACTGCTTCATCCATATCATGCACCACATCAAAACCAACACCAGCTTTCTTAGCTTCCGCTCTGGCCTGGTCCATGATCTCCGGCATTAATTTGAATTCTGGCGGATGGGCTAACACCACATCCATTCCAAAACGAGGCATCTGCAAGATCAATGACTGCGGGACAGAAATTGGCTTTGAATATGAGGAAGCATACGCCCAGGATACAACCATTTTCTTACCCTTCAAGTTGCGCCCCTTCTTCTCCCAAATTGTCATCAGGTCTGCCAGGCATTGGTGCGGGTGATAGATCTCGCATTGCATATTAAGCACAGGAACGCGGGAATATTCCGCGGTTGTGTTCAAATAATTATTTCCGATACCCCAGTCACAATGGCGAATGGCGATTCCATCAAAATAACGGCCGAAGATCTCGCCGATTTCTTTGGTTGTATCACCATGTGAGATCTGCGTGGTTTTGCTTTCAATGAAAGCAGCATGCCCGCCCAACTGCGCCATACCGGCTTCAAACGAGCCGCGTGTGCGGGTTGAGCTAAAGAAAAACAGCATCGCCAGCACCTTATCGCGTAGGTAGGCGTGCGATTCATTAAGTGCGCGTTTACGCTTCAGGTCAAAGGCAACATCCAAAATGGTTTCTACTTCTTCTTTGGAGAAGTCAAGATCACCAATCAGGTCGCGCCCATGTAAATAGGTCTGCATTTAAACCTCCATTATTATTATGGGGTGAAAGTTGCTTCACCCCGTTTCTTAATTTTTAACTATCTGTAAATTGAGATAGAACCTATTCCATCGCTCCCAGGATCAAAGCAAGCAGCGCCATGCGCATTACAACACCATTGAAGGCCTCTTCCCAGTAACGGGCATGTCGTGTGCCGTCCACATCTGGGGGCAGCTCATCCATGCGTGGGAGGGAGTGTAAAATAATAGAGTCGCTCTTCCCTTTTTCAGCTAACAGTTTGCGCGTGATCTGGTAATTCGCCGGGGTCAAGCCCTTTTTAGCATCGGCTTCCTGACGTGCTTTAGTGTAATCGGGTTGCACTACTGGTTCCATGTAGATCACATCCGCCTGGTCGATCACATCCGCCACATGTTTGGCTTCTTCATACTGCAGGTTCTTCGCATCCAATTCTTTCTTGAAATCATCGGTCAACGACATGTCAGGCGGGGAGACATACAGTACTTTCGTGTCAAATTGGGTTAACGCATAGGATAACGAATGCATGGTGCGCATGCGCATATCACCAATACATAAGAAGGTCAACCCATCGATAGTGCCCATTTCATTCAGTACTGTATACAGATCAGTTAAAACCTGAGTGGGGTGTTCGCCCCAACCATCGCCTGCATTAATTACTGGTACACTGGCCCATTTAGCCGCTTCAGCGGGTGCACCCTGTTGGAAGTGGCGCATGACAATCACATCACCATAATACTCTAACATTTTTACGGTATCCTTGATCGATTCCTGGTACCAGTCACCTGCCCGGGTGTTCTTGGCATCGGAAAAACCGGTCACATGGCCACCTAATCGATGCATGGCTGCTTCATGAGCGAGACGTGTACGCGTGGATGGCTGATAAAAAGCGGTTACCAGTGTCTTATGTGCTAACAGATCCGTGTTGCGGCGATCGCGTGCAATCGGTTCCAGTTCAGCAGCGGCTTCGAAGATGCGGAAAAATTCCGCCCGTTCAAAATCCTTGAGTGATAATATGTCCTTACCTGAAAAACTTCGCATTTCTTACCTCCAATTATTTTTTATTTTTTTTATATAATGCCAATCTTGCGGTTTACATGAAGCCGGAAATATCCCGGCAGAAAATATGAGTGAGAACAATCAACTACTTTCCCAGTTTGTGTGACCAAATTTGCCTCCAACATTAGAAGCACATCTCCTCGTTGGATATGCAGTGCGCGCGCCTCTGATGAACGTGCCGCGACAGCTCTGATCTCAGTCCGCGATTGCTCCAGTGGTGGGTTGCCGCGCTTAATAAGCAGGTCTAATACCGACCCTGTAAATCCTTCCTCTAAATCCTGCTGAGAAAGCACATCGCTTGGGAGAATATCACGTAAATAAGCTGCTGGACGTTCCTTAGCATTGATCACACGAGTCACACTTACCAGTTTCGTTCCCAACAGCACACCCATCACTTCCGCCAGCTCTTCATCAGCAGACAGTTCTTCAATCTCCAATCCACCCATTGACACTTCTAATCCAATGCGGTCCGCGATCGTTTCCAGAGATTCTAGCACTTCCAGACCTGTATCAAACACATCGCTCCTCTCGACCACAAATGTACCGGATCCCTGCCTTCGCATGAGAAGTCCCTGCGCTTCAAAAAAGCGCATTGCTTCGCGAAGGGTTGACCTTGATACACCCATTTGACGGGCAAATTCAGGCTCAGGCGGCAATTTTTCACCCGGCTCCGCGCTGGCGATTCGCTCACCCAGCTTACGCTGCAAACGCTGAAATGGGCTTTCTTGTTTTTGTTTATATTCTTTCAATTTTTCCCCTATCCTTCCAGCAAACGTGCTGCAGCTTTGTTATGTTTTTCAATATGCGCTGCCAGATCAAGCGTTTGCAAGTCTCCATCTTTAACAATATATTTTCCACCTATCATATTCACATCTACTTTTACCGGGTTACAAAACAATAACGCTGCCAGAGGATCGTGCAGCGCACCGGCAAAATCGATCTTATTCAGGTTGAAAGCGACAAAGTCCGCACATTTATCGGATTCCAAAGAACCTACATCCGTTCGACCCAATACTGCCGCACCACCGATAGTTGCCATCTCCAACGCTTGCCGTGCAGTCAGAATTGGTGCTTCTGATCCTGAAAGTGATGCCCCTTCCACACCTGCCCTCACACGCGCCAGCAACATCGCTTGGCGAGCTTCCGCCAATAAGTGGGAGGAATCATTCGATGCGGAGCCATCTACGCCCAGTCCCACATTTACCCCTGACTCTATCAACTCCCATATTGGAGCAATACCAGATGCTAACCGCATATTCGAAGACGGGCAATGCGCCACCCCACAGCCAGTATCCACGTATACATCAATTTCCTCTTTGCTCACATGCACCGAATGCGCAAACCACACATCATCACCTACCCAGTCAACTGACTGCATATATGCTACCGGCCGGTATCCGAATTTTTCCTGGCAAAACTGTTCTTCGTCTTTTGTTTCCGCCAAATGGGTATGTAGATGGACACCGTATTGTCGAGCTAACTCCGCTGAACGTTTCATCAACTCCCCGGTCACAGAAAAAGGCGAACAAGGCGCTAGCACAATCTGCGTCATTGAGCCCGGATTTCCATCATGGTAAGTTTCAATCAGGCGCTGTGAATCGCGAATGATCTCGTCTTCATCGTCCACAACCGAATCTGGCGGCAGCCCGCCCTTTGATTCACCCAACGACATCGAACCACGTGAGGCATGCAGCCGTATGCCCATCTCCCTCGCCGCCGTGATCTCATCATCTAATCGTGAACCGTTGGGGAATAAATACAAATGATCCGATGCAGTTGTGCATCCCGAAAGCGCCAGTTCCGCCAGCGCTGTCTTCGTTGACATAAAGATATCTTCCGGTGTCATGCGTGCCCAGATCGGATATAGCGTTTTCAACCAGTTGAACAAATTTGCATTCTGCGCAGCCGGCACTGCCCGCGTCAGTGTTTGATAAAAGTGATGGTGAGTATTGATCAGCCCTGGAATCACAAGATGATCAGTAAGATCCAGCACCTCATCAGCTGAGTCCGGCAGATCTTCGCTTCTTCCGACTTGCTTAATAAAACCATCCTCAATGAAAATCCCCCCGTGTGAAATCTCACGCCTGGCGCAGTCCATCGTCGCTATCAAGCGCGCATTCTTGACTAAAAGAGTAGGCATAAATCGCTCCTTCTTTTCACACTTATATTATAACTTAATTGTCGGACAAATTTATACTTATGAATATCCTGTTTTTTCTATTATTTTTATATTAATACACTCGCATTTCCATGTTTTTGTTAAATTATCAGGGATTATTTGTCTTGAATTCAACTAGCAAGTGTATTTATAATTAAAAGTACTGAAAAATATGAATGGAGACCAACAAAAATGAAATATCGTGTGCATCGTTTAAAAATACGCATGACCGAAGACCAACGGAAATTAGAAGAATTCCTAAATTCTCTGGAAGGTGAAATACTATCAATTATTCCCAATGTCTGCCAGATCGGTTTTGTCCACGTTGATTTCGTCCTGATCGTTGAAAAGATTGCCTGATTTTTACACATATCCAATTGGCTCAACATGTACATAGGCGCGATCTACTTCTGGAAAAGCAGTTAATGCAGCAATTGCTTTGTCACATATAGTGTGCGCCTGATTTAAAGACTGTTCTCCATCTACATTAATATGCATATCAACCACTAATTTTGGCCCCGCATATTCGGTAATTATATGATGGACATCCTCCACACCATCTATCTTTTTAACTGCCTCAATAAACTCTTTTTGCTGTTCAGGATCGGCTCCTGCACCGGTCAGGTACCCCAAATTTTCACGCGCTTGATCAAAGACAGCTTTAAAAATCAACAGCGCCACAAAAAACCCTGCGGCTGGATCCAGCAAAGGATGAATAAGTTGTGAACCAAGAATTCCAATAGCTACTGCTGCTGAAGTCCACATATCGCTGATGTTATCCTTCGCCGCTGCCTCTAAACCTGGGCTGACAGTTTCACGAGCCATCTTTCTAACCTGGATAAACATAATCGCCTTGGTAATAACGCTGACAATCAGCACCATTAGAGGAATACCTAGAATGATCGGTTGCCCCCCTTCTGCAAAACGAGTAAAAGAAGAACGCCCTGCCTCAAAACCCGCGAAAGCCATCGATAAAGTAACAATCAATGCGGCGAAAGGTTCGAATCGGCTGTGCCCCTGCGGATGGCCAAGATCCGGCGGCCGCTGAGACATCCATAATCCGATCACCAGCAGGATCGAATACAGCACATCAGAAATAGAGTTAGCTGTATCTGCATACATAGCGGACGAACCACTCCAATATGTAGCAAATGATTTAATCACTGCCAGGAAAATATTCCCGGTTAATGTGATAAGCATAGCCCGTTGATATGGCATCGGCGTTCGGTTTTGCTCATGGAAACTTCTTATCCAGCGCATTATTCAACCTTTGATTACATAAACCGCATTAAGTATAAAGCTTCTTTCCTGACAAAAATGAAATTAATTTTCCTTCATTTCTGTTTTCCAGAATTTGAAAACAATTGAAAAAAGCCAATCCACTAAAGATGCGAAGAGCACACCAGCTGCATACATAATAATATCTATCGGGTCAAAAGTCCGACCAAGGATATTTAATCCAAAATACTGGCTCATCTCTGCAAGAGTAGCCATTAGGAGCACAATTCCCGCTTTTACCCACCATTTCTGCAGAAACGCGACTTTGTCCTCACTCACCATTAGCAAGAAATAAAAACCGAAAGGAAGAGCCAAGTCAGAAAAATAACTGGCGCTTAGGATGAACATGGATTCATTAGAATTGCGCCCAATACCAACCACATGCATCAGGCCCAATAAAATCTCAATCCCGATTATGATATTTTTTTTCTTTTGACTACTTTTCATGGCACTATGTGTATAACATACACAATTGCCAATACGAAAAACTTCATTAATCTACCGTTCTTTAAATCTGCTGCCCTTTGAACTGGCTCATATACAGGTTATAGTAAAAACCCTTCATCGCAAGAAGTTCTTCATGATTGCCCTGCTCGATGATCTCACCTTCATTAATAACCAGCACATAATCCGCATCGCGAATAGTACTTAAACGGTGTGCGATCACAAAGCTGGTGCGCCCTTCCATCAAGCGCAACAGCGCGGTCTGAATGCGTGCTTCTGTGCGTGTGTCTACACTGCTGGTTGCCTCATCCAAAATAAGAATGCCGGGGTTTGCCAGGATCGCGCGGCTGATCGCCAGAAGTTGGCGCTGCCCCTGGCTGAGATTGCTGGCGCGTTCAGATAATTTTGTCTGGTATCCATTTGGAAGCTGGCGGATAAAAAGGTCTGCATCTGCCATTTTTGCCGCTTCAATACACTCTTCATCTGTAGCGTCCAATCGGCCATAACGGATATTTTCCATCACCGTATCTGAAAACAAGAAAGTATCTTGAAGGACAATCCCTAAATTTTTGCGCAAATCATCTTTCTTAATTTCCCGGATATCCTTCCCATCGATACGTATGCTTCCGCTGTCAATATCATAAAAACGGGTCAGCAAGTTGATGATAGTTGTCTTGCCAGCGCCAGTCGGCCCGACTAACGCGATAGTATGGCCAGTCCGTGCTTCAAAGGTCATATCTTTGATCACAGGTACACCTTTCACGTAACTAAAGCGCACATTTTCAAATTCAACATGCCCTTCCACATTTGGAAAATCAACTGCGGTCGGTAAATCTTTCAATTCCGGTTGGGTGTCAATGATCTCAAATACCCGCTCTGCGCCTGCGAGGGCAGATTGGAGCGAGTTATACATATTGGAAAGCTGCCTTACTGGTTGGAGAAATTGACGGCTATAAGTAATGAAAGTCGCGATCAATCCAACCGTTACCAACCCTTTTATTGCAAGCCATCCACCCAACCCGGCCAGAGAAATCACGAAAAGATTGCCCAGCTGGCCAGTGAGCGGCATTAATAGAAAGGCATACGTATTTGCGGTTTTCCCGGTTTCATATACCGCCTGATTGTGTTCCTTGAAAGTTGATATGGCAGTTTCACTTCGTCTAAAAGCCTTAACTACACGCTGTCCGCTGACTGTTTCCTCAATGGTACCATTTAGCTGGCCAAGCTGCTTTTGCAGATCTCGAAAACCACTTCGCGTGTATTTTGCTATGAACATCGTGAAAAACGCCATAATCGGGACAACTAGAACGGATGCTAAAGCCAACCATACATTTAGGGCAAACATCGCGATTAATATTCCAACCAATGTGAGTATATCTGCAACTAATGATGTAACATTCGTTGAGATCGCGCGATTAACCGCATTAATATCATTCGTCAGGCGGCTCATCAAATCTCCAGCCGGATTGCGATCAAAGAAACTTAATGAAAGCAATTGCAGCTGATGGAAGAGATCAGTACGCATCTTCTTTAATGCTTCCTGTGAAGCATTTGCCATGATCCAATTGGCTATCGCACGCAACCCCACGGAAAACACGGACGCAGCCAGCATAATCAGAGAAATCCGTGTTAATCCAGGAAGATCTTTCTCTGCAATGTACTCGTCAATTGCGACACCCAGTAAGTAAGGACCTGCTAATCCCGCCAATGAATATAGAACTACCAGGATGATTACAATAATTAATTCTTTTTTATACGGTTCAAAGTAGGAAGCAATGCGCTTAAAAGTTACTTTCACATCTTTTGCTTTCTCTACAGAACGCGGACCGCGTCCCATTCCATGCATTCCTCCGCTGGGTTGTTTGTTCTGCTTATTATGTTCTGCCATCGATTATTCTCCGGTACTAATTTGCTTGTTTTTTCCATTGGTTGATAACTGGTTGCCATCGCCCAGTTGGGAATCATAGATCTCCTGATAAATTGGGCTGGATTTCATCAATTCTGTGTGAGTTCCTTCCGCGGCGATCTTTCCTCGGTCGATAACAATGATCTTGTCAGCTCGCAGCACAGTGCTGATGCGCTGAGCAACCACAAAGGTCGTGCTTTCCTTGATCAATTTATCTAATGCATCCTGGATCTTTGTTTCGGTTTCTACATCCACAGAACTGGTGGAATCATCCAGGATTAGAATTTCAGGTTTCAACAAGATCGCTCTCGCAATTGCGATGCGCTGTTTTTGTCCACCAGACAGGTTCACTCCACGTGCCGCAATTGAAGTGTCGTACCCTTTTGGAAGTTCCATGATGAAATCATGTACCTGGGCAGCTTTCGTGGCCGAGACCACCTCTTCCTCACTCGCGTTTGGTTTTCCATAACTGATATTCTCCCAGACTGTACCAGAAAACAAGATCGTTTCCTGTGGAGTTATTCCAATATGTGACAATAGTGAGTCCTGCTGAATTCCCCTGATATCATGTCCATCAATCATCACCCGCCCCTCCGACACATCATAAAAGCGGGGAATCAGAT
>Ga0209345_10000532_pt1 | contig 48488 bp, 50 predicted proteins | sample Cruoilmetagenom7_FD_187294 | JGI IMG/M metagenome (GOLD analysis project Ga0209345, IMG submission 187294) | Oil polluted marine microbial communities from Coal Oil Point, Santa Barbara, California, USA - Sample 7 (SPAdes) (version 2) | ecosystem: Environmental > Aquatic > Marine > Oil seeps ... | reverse complement strand
CCGACCGTATCAAAGCTCTCGCACAAGGGTACAACCCCCTTGAGCGACAAGCGCCCGGAAGTGGTTTTCAACCCAACCAAATCGTTCCACGCCGACGGAATGCGCACCGACCCGCCAGTATCTGACCCGATCCCGCAAGCCGCCAAATCAAACGCCACAGACGTCGCCGCCCCTGACGAAGAGCCGCCCGAAACCGCCTCAGGATCGTTGATGCTGGGCGGACTTTCGGTCACAGGATTATACCCCAGCCCCGAAAACGCCAGTTCCGACATATGGGTTTTGCCCAAACACACCAAGCCCGCCTCAGTTGCATTTTTCAGCACCTCGGCGTCTTCATTCGGCACACGGCCCTTCAACAAATCGGACCCTGCCTCAGTCACCACGCCTGCCGTGTCAAACAGATCTTTCCACGAAATCGGCACCCCGTCCAACAGCCCACGACGCACGCCATCACGGGCCCGTTTGGCCGCAGCCGCAGCTTCCGCCAAGGCGCGCGTTTCAGTCAGTCGCGCGTAAATACGGTGTTGCAACGGATGTGCCTTGATCGCGTCCAGATAGGTCTGCGCCAAGGCCACAGGGTCAATCTGACCCGCGCCAATCCCGCGCCCTAAATCGCCTGCGCTCATTTTCAACCATTGCTGTGACATATCTCATCTCTCCCGACGTTTATTTGAAGGCTAACGGGGATGCTACGCATGGACAATCCCGAAAGCCACGCCATATTACAGGGTATGGAATTCGACTCAGACATTTTGATCATCGGAGGGGGGCTGAACGGACCTGCCTTGGCGCTGGCCTTGGCAGATGGTGGGTTGTCCGTCACCATCATCGACGCCCTGCCTGCGGATGCGCGGGGCGACGAGGGGTTCGATGGGCGCGGCTATGCGCTGGCGCTGGCCTCGCAACGCCTGCTTGCGGCAGTTGGGGTCTGGAATGACGTGGCCGCCCACAGCCAGCCGATCCATGAGGTCAAAATCACCGATGGTCGGGCCGGTGAAGGGCCGTCGCCTTGGATGCTGCATTTCAACAGTGACGAGTTGGCCGAAGGACCGATGGGCTATATGGTCGAGGATCGGCATCTTTATCGGGCCTTCCAATCGGCACTGGCGCGTCACCCGCGGATCACCCAAATCAACGGCGAAACCGTGGTCAGCCAGACCACAGGTGTGGCCCACGCCAGCGTGCAAACCGCCAGCGGCAAGGTCCTGACGGGGCGCATTGTGGTTGGCTCGGACGGGCGCAAAAGCGGCACCGCGCAGCGGGCTGGCATCAAACGTCGCGGCCATGACTATAACCAAACCGCGCTGGTTTGTGCGATTGAACATGATCTACCGCACCACGGCATTGCGCATCAATTTTTCATGCCGCCCGGGCCGCTGGCGATCTTGCCGCTGACGGGCAATCGGGCCTCGATTGTCTGGAGCGAAGAAACCGCCGAGGCCGCGCGGATCAATGCGTTGTCTGACGCGGATTACCTCGCCTATTTACGGCCGCGCTTTGGCAGCTTCCTTGGCGAAATTAGGCTGGCGGGGGCGCGGTTCACCTATCCGCTGAACCTGACACTGGCCAACAGCTTTATCGCGCCGCGTCTGGCGCTGATTGGTGATGCGGCCCACGGGGTACACCCGATTGCGGGCCAAGGTCTGAACCTTGGACTGCGCGATGTCGGGGCCTTGGCCGAGGTGTTGATAATGGCCAAACGACGCGGCGAAGATATTGGTGCCGTGGATGTGCTGGAGCGCTATCAAGCCTGGCGCGGGTTTGACACCACCACATTGGCACTCGCGACGGACGGCTTTAACAAACTGTTTTCCAACGACAATTCAATTTTGCGTGCCGGTCGTGACATTGGACTTGGCATCGTAAATGCTTTGCCATCCTTGCGACAACGCTTCATCCGCGAGGCGGCGGGGTTGACGGGCGATGTACCAAAACTGCTGCAAGGGCGACAGATTTAGCCGACCAGATCAGTCCAGTTTGCGCGCCTCATCAACCAGCATCACCGGAATTCCGTCGCGGATTGGAAACGCCAAATGCGCGGTTTTTGAAACCAGTTCTTGTGTCTTTGCATCATAGCTCAGACGCGTATGTGTCACCGGACAGACCATCGCCTCCAGCATCTTGGCATCAAACTTCACAGCATCACTCATTGCATAACCCCTCCCCCGTCGCCGCGTCGCAGCGCGAATTCCATCAATGTCACCAGCGTTTCGCGGCGCGTTGCAAGTGTGCTGGCTTCCAGCAACGCCTGTTTGTCCTCTGGCGAAAATGGTGCCATCATTGACAGCGAATTCACCAGCATTTCGGTCTCGGCCTTGTTCAGATTTTCCCAATCCGTGTCCAGTTCTTCAACCTCAAAGAACCGTTCCAACAGCTTCAAAAACCCGTCCCGGTCAAACGCGCTATCATGTTCGGCCCCGCCCAGATCGCGCTGGAATTCCCGCCAATCGATTTTGGCCTGCAAATAGGGCAAAAAACCCTCGACTTTGCTCTCAAACCGGAACCGCGACACACCAGTCAGCGATATCATATAGCGTCCATCGTCGGTTTCGGTAAAGCTGGTGACGCGCCCTGCACACCCTACAGCATGCATCTGCCCCTCGGGTTCTTTATCCATCGGCTGGATCATCCCGATCAACCGTTCGCGGGTTTTCAAAACATCCTCGAACATCGACAGATAGCGCGGCTCGAATATATTCAGCGGCAATCGTGCGCGTGGCAAAAGGATCGCCCCCGACAGCGGGAACAACGGCAGTACGTCTGGCAAGTTAGCAGCAGGGATCATCGCCTCGCTCGCATTACATGAAAATCATCGAAGTCAGTTTGCGTCGCCCGTTCAGCACAATAGGGTCTTCCGGCTTGAGCGCGTCAAACACAGTGAACAACTGGGCCTTGGCCGCCCCGTCATTCCACTCACGATCACGGCGGAACAGTTCCAGCAGCTCATTCACCGCCGCCTCGGGATCCCCCGATGCGTGCAGTGCCGTCGCCAGATCCAACCGCGCTTGATGGTTATCGGCATCCGCCTCAACGAGGCTGCGCAATTCGGCTACAGGCCCCGCATCGGCGGCCTGTTTGGCCAGTTCGATTTGTGCATGTGCCGTGTCCAGCTCGGGTGTTTCGGAAATCTCGGCCGGTGCGCCGTTTAACGTGGCTTCGGCCTGTTCCAGATCATCCAGCGCCAAATAAGAACGGATCAACCCACCATAGGCTGCCGCGTTCACGGCGTCCTCTTCCAGAATAGCCGCAAATGTTTCTTTGGCGTCTTCTGCCTCGCCCTCGGCCAGCATCGCTTCGGCGGCCTCGATGGCATCGGCCAGCCCACCGTCTCCTTCCGGACCCAACAGCGCAACCTTGTCAACGAAGGTTTTGATTTCCGACGGCGGCACAGCCCCCTGAAACCCGTCTACAGGCTTGCCATCGACAAAGGCATAAACCGTCGGGATCGACTGAATTTGCAATTGCGAGGCGATCTGCTGGTTCTCGTCAATGTTAACCTTGACCATCCGCACCTTGCCACCCGCAGCCTTCACTTCGGCCTCAAGGGCTGGTCCCAATGTTTTACAAGGCCCACACCACGGTGCCCAGAAATCAACGATCACCGGCACCTCTTTGCTGATCTCGACCACGTCGGCCATAAACGTGGCCTCGGAAGTGTCTTTGATCAGATCGGCAGTGGCAGCATCGTTGCCTTGTCCTAGTTCAAGCATGTCTAAATTCCATTAATTGGTTTGGTTACTGCCTATATAGGGCCTGTGCCCTAGAGATCAAAGGTGGCAAATAGCGGCGCGTGGTCGCTGGGTTTTTCCCAACCGCGCACATCACGGGCCACTCGACTGGAGTGAGCCGCCGCAGCAATGTCCGCCGTCGCCCAAACATGGTCCAATCGGCGCCCTTTGTCGGCCACGTCCCAATCGCGGGCGCGATATGACCACCAGCTGTAGAGCTTGCCGTCGGGAATATCGGCGCGGGTCACATCCACCCAGTTGCCAGAGTCTTGAACCTCGGCCAGCGCCTCGACTTCAACCGGCGTGTGGGAAACCACCTTTAACAACTTTTTGTGGTCCCAAACGTCATCCTCACGGGGCGCAATGTTCAAATCCCCCACCAAGATAGAGCGGGTTGGCATATTGGCGCGAAAATCGTCCCGCATGTCGGATAGGTAATCCAGCTTTTGACCGAATTTCTCATTGATCTCGCGGTCGGGTTTATCCCCACCCGCTGGGACATAGTGGTTATGAATGATCACCCCGTTGTCCAGCTGCGCCGCCACATGGCGGGCATGGCCAAGATTCGCGAAATCATGGCGCGCGACTTCCTTGATCGGCAAGCGCGACAAGATCATCACACCATTATAGCCCTTTTGCCCACTGGCCACCATGTGGGTATAGCCAAGCGCAGCAAAGCCCTCGGTAGGAATTAATTCGACCGGAGATTTGCATTCTTGCAAGCACAAAACATCCGGTGCCTCGTCAGCCAGCAGTTTCAAAACAATAGGCTCGCGCAAACGAACCGAGTTGATATTCCAGGTGGCAAGGGTGAATGACATTGTCGCGCTCCAGTTTGACTTTCCCCTACATTAGTCAGACGGTGCCCCATTGACCATCCGATAAGAGGTGCAAAATTGATGTTACTGACCGCAAACCGAAACTATCGACTGTTGTTTACCGCCAGTGCTGTGTCCAATCTGGGCGATGGTATCTCGGCGCTGGCCTTTCCGTGGCTGGCCACCTTGATCACCCGTGACCCTGTGCTGATCGCGCTGGTCGCCGCCGCCACGCGGCTGCCGTGGTTCCTGTTTGCGATTCCCGCGGGGGTGATCACGGATCGCTTCAATCGCCAGCGCCTGATGGTGCAGGCCGATATTTTGCGCCTGTTGCTGACACTGGGCGTTGTGGGGTTGATTCTGTCTGGCCCCGCTTTGCCCCTGCCCGAAAACGCAGATCAGGCATTCACTCTGATCCTTGGTCTTTGCGCCGCTGCCTTTTTGCTGGGCTCGGCCGAAGTGATCCGCGACAACGCCGCCCAAACCGCCCTGCCCTCGATCGTGAACAAGGTGGATCTGGAAGCCGCCAACGGTCAGATGTGGAGCGTCGAGCAAATCATGGGCCAATTCGTCGGGCCACCATTGGCGGGCCTTCTCATCGCGCTGGCCGTGCCGTTGCCCTTTGCGGTGGACGCCGTGACCTTCGCGATTGCCGCGTGGTGTGTCTGGCTGATCGCCATGCCGCCACGCACGGCGCCGAAAATGCCCAACGGATTCTGGCCGCAAATGAAGGAGGGGGTTGTCTGGATTTATGCCCACAAGCTGATCCTGCGCCTTGCCATAATGTTGGGCCTTTTGAACATGTTAAATATGATCGGTCTAACCGTTCTGGTGCTGTTCAGCCAAGAGGTTCTAGGGTTAGGCGCGGCTGGCCACGGGTTGTTGCTCACGGCGGGCGCGGCGGGTGGCGTAATCGGCGGCTTGATCGCCCCGCGCATTGTGGCGCGCATTGGTTCCGATACCAGCGTCAAAATCGCTCTACTAATCTTTCCGTTGCCCTACATCGTCATTTCTATGACCTCTAACCCTTACGTGGTCGCCGCAGCCTTGTTCACTGAAATGCTGGCGGCGTTGCTCTGGAATGTGGTCACCGTTTCCTTGCGTCAACGCACCATCCCAGATGCACTGCTGGGCCGCGTCAACAGCATCTACCGTTTCTTTGGCTGGGGCACGATGCCGATTGGGGCGCTGATCGGTGGGGTGTTGGTGGCGGTGTTTGAACCCGATCTGGGTCGCCAAGCCGCCCTGAGGCTGCCATTTTTGGTCGGTGGGCTGGGGGCGGTGGCGCTGTTTATTTATGGTCTGACGCGATTGAAATTGGAATAGCGAGGATTAATCATGCGCCGCATTACCATCCTTTTCGCACTCATTTTGGCAACAACGCAGACCTTCGCGCGTCCGCTTACACCATCAGAACAAATCTCTCTCGGTGCTGCAGTTGAGAAATACGGCACCGACATGAAACAGCTGAATTTCGGCGCTATTATCGACGTAATGCCGGGCAGAATTGCCAACCACTATTCCGGAATAATGGAAACGAGCCCAGAGCAAGTCCGTAGGATAATGTCCGAGCAAACATACAAGATAATGAGAAGAACCATTATCCAGATTTTTAAGGCAGACCTGTCCGAGTTGGACATCACGGACGCGCAAAATGCTGACGGAACTGCAGCCTCTTATGCCGTGATTCCATACGACATGTTGATGTATATCAACGGGGAAACGCACAATGAGATATCGACCCTTTTGGCCCTTTATGAAGCCAATCAGTGGTGGTTGCTCAAATTCGATCCCCGCAATCCCGACATACTGATCGAGCTTTATCCGTTTCTGAAAGACGTGAATTTTTAAGGTTTAACAAAAAAAGACCCGGCACAAAGGCCGGGCCAGTCCAACAGGGAGGTGTATGTCATTACCCCGACATACAGGGGAACTCTTATCTCTTGTGTAGCACGCAATGGTTAATTTTGCGTTTCACGCCACCAATCTATAGCCACCAGATTCGGTCACAAGAAGGCGCGCATTTGACGGATCTGGTTCTATTTTTTGACGAAGGCGGTAAATATGTGTCTCTAATGTGTGCGTGGTCACCCCCGCATTATAGCCCCAAACCTCGTGCAACAGCACATCGCGGGCCACCACACCCTCGGTGGCGCGGTATAAAAACTTCAGGATATTGGTCTCTTTTTCGGTCAGGCGGATTTTACGCTCGTCCTCGGTGATCAGCATCTTCATCGCTGGTTTGAACGTATATGGCCCCAGCGTGAAAACCGCATCCTCGGATTGCTCATGTTGGCGCAGTTGCGCGCGGATACGGGCCAGCAACACGGGGAACTTGAACGGTTTGGTCACGTAATCATTGGCCCCCGCATCCAACCCCAAAATGGTATCGGCATCGCTGTCATGGCCGGTCAGCATCAACACAGGGCATTTCACCCCCTGTTTGCGCATCAAACGGCACAGCTCGCGCCCATCGGTATCAGGCAGACCAACATCCAGAATGACCAGATCATACAGCGCCTCTTTGGCACGCTCCATCGCCTCTGCCCCGTTTCCGGCCTCAAAGACGTCGAAATCTTCGGTGGTAACCAGTTGTTCGGACAAGGCTTCGCGCAGGTCATCATCATCGTCAACCAAGAGTATCTTTTTAACACTGTTGTTCATCAAACCGCTCCTTGCGCATATCTGGTACTATATTTGTGCCCGATCAAGGGTTTCAACAAGGCCCCAAGCGCTGTTTCTCACGCATCCGTGTCCATTCTCACGCATCCGTGTCGTATCTGGGCTATATGTTTCATATTTGCGCGAATGTCGTTACATAATCCACAGATATTGTAACACGAAAGATGAGCCATGCCCCGCAGCCCCACTGATCTGGTCCTGACCAAACAGGGTGTCCGGTTTCATAACAGGCTAATCCCTTGTTCCATTGGGCGTGGTGGCATCTCTGGCGATAAACGCGAAGGCGACGGCGCAACGCCTGTAGGTCGCCACCCGATCATGGGGCTGTATTATCGCCCCGACCGGTTGCGCCCACCCGCCGCTTGGGCCATGCCAATTTTGCCGGGTGATTTGTGGTCTGATGATGTGGCTGATCCGGCCTACAACCATCTGGTGCGCGCACCGCACGCCTATAGCCATGAAAGGATGCGCCGCGCAGATCCCCTATACGATATGGTGTTGATCACCGGTTGGAACTGGCCCATCGCCACCCCGCACAAAGGCTCGGCCATCTTTCTGCATGTCTGGCGCAAACCACATCATCCGACCGAGGGCTGCGTGGCGTTTTCCAAGCCAAATCTTATGTGGATTATTGAACGCCTGTCGCCAGATAGCGCCTTGGTTATCAAAGCCCCCTAGCAAAGCGAGCCGTCAGGCATGAGGGGTGGCATAGGCCCGTTCTCCAAAAATCGCCGAGCCAACCCGCACATGGCTGGCCCCCATCGCCACGGCCCGCTCAAAATCACCGCTCATGCCCATGGACAGGCCAGCAACGCCATTTCGCTCGGCAATCTTGCGCAGCAGGGCAAAATGCAGGCTGGGTTCCTCACCCGCGGGCGGAATGCACATCAACCCGACGATAGGCAAATCCAGCGCCCGACATTCGGCGATAAACCCGTCCGCATCAGCTGGCATTACGCCCGCCTTTTGCGCCTCTTCGCCAGTGTTGACCTGAATAAACAATTCCGGGCAGTGCCCCAATTCCTGTGCCAAGCGCGCCAGAACTTTGGCCAGTTTGGGCCGGTCCAGTGAATGGATCGCTTCAAACAACTCCATCGCCTGACGGGCTTTGTTGGTTTGTAACGGGCCCAGCAAATGCACCTCAACCCCGTCGAACTGGGCGCGAAACGCCGGCCACTTGCCTGCGGCCTCCTGCACCTTGTTTTCACCAAACAACCGATGCCCCTCGTTCAACACGGCTTCAACCCGTTCATTCGGCTGCACCTTGGACACAGCAATCAGGTGGGTTGACCCCACTTCGCGGCCAACACGGCGTTCTTCACTATGAATTCTGTCTGTAATATCTGTCAGGGACATTTCGCGTGGGTCCGTTATCTGTTGATCGATAACCCCCTTGTCCAAGAGCGCTTCGAATTATGTTTGCAACAACTTTCACTGCCTCTCGCCAAGGCTCGAACGCGAAAGATGTTACATTATGGCTCAAAGTAAATTCGAAACGCTGAAAAAGAAATGGGGGCACGCAACAGCGCACCCCCAAATATCTTTGGTATATCAAATCAACTTAGAAGCTGAAGCGAACACCAGCTGTTGCGCGCTTAACACCAACTTCTGAGTTGGAATAACCACCAACCAGAGTAGCGCCGCCCAGATCGTATGTTACGCCCAGACCCCAAGGGTTGTCTGTCGCAAGAACCGAGTTTTCGTCGCCAATGAATGCCGATACAGTTGTGGCACCCGTTGTGTAAGAACCGTTCAAAACAACTTTATCAGTGCCGTTGTTGTCAGCATATGACAGACCAACACCGAAGTCGCCCAGTTTACCCTGAACAGTCAGAACAGTTTTGTCGACGGCAGCAACGCTGCTGTCTTGAACAGCGACTGCAGCAGTCCAGTCACCGAAGGTGTAAGCCAAGTAGATGGCACCAATGTTCGGAGAGGCAGTGAAAGAGTTCACGGACGCGTATGAAACATGTGCCGAGAAATCACCAACAGAGTATTCTAGTTCAACACCGTTAGCGCCATTGCCACGGGATGAATAGGCTGACCAGCCCCAGTAACCAAACGCGCCATTTGCAGCAGTGTTAGTTGCAAGACCGCTATAGCCGTTGCCGTCAAGGCCAACGACTGGTGTGTACAGACCAGGCATACACTCGATCGCGCCACAGATGTTACCAACAGTCAGCTTCAGGCCGCCTGATTTAACATAAACGCTTGCGCCGTTAACCGCTGTGTTTGTTGGATTGCCGATAGCGGAGACAGGAACCGACAAAAGGCCACCTTCGTCTGAACGGATACGGATACGACCACCAAATTCCAGGCCGCCGTCTGTTTCAGTAGACGCATCGATGTTGATGGTCATACGTTTTTCCAGCGATGTGCTGCTAACACCAATTGGTGCGTTGTCGATGTATTTCAGACCAAAGCGGGCTGAACCCGACAGTGATACTTCGGCAGATGCAACGCCAGTGAAGGCAACCATTGCAGCTGTTGCTAAGAGAACTTTTTTCATTTCGTTTTCCCTATTTGTTAAAAATGCACCTCAATTCAGGGAATCCGAATTGAGTATGATGTTGTTTCGCTGTTTGCGCAGACCATTGCAAGTTCCCCGAAACCGCAAAACTCATTGCACCTGTTCGTGGTGCAGCTTTGCCACAGTATTACCACATCGTCGGCAGAACTTTGCCATCTGCTGTAATACTAGACTTATATTGTAAGCTCAAAAAGCCTTGCCCGCCTTATATCGGTTGGTTACTAGGGTGTAACAACGAAATTTGGGGTATCTCGGATGACAATAGGGCAGAAATTCACAGGTTTATTGGCGATTCTCGCTATTACTGGGTTGGCGGCTTGTGGCGGCGGGTCCGGTGGATCGCTTCGTTCTGGCGGATTTTCAGCTGGCGGCGGCGGTAAAGCCAGTCCTAATAACGGATTTCGCACGGATATTGACTCCGAGCAAATCAGAGCGGGTGAAAGCAAACCAAAAAATGGTCTGTTAGAATTGTTTTCCAATAATGCAGACCCCAATGTCACAGTTGAGGTGAACAAATACATCTGGAATGCCTCACTTGAGGTACTTAATTTCCTACCGATTCAGGCCGCAGACCCGTTTACGGGAATTATTTCCACGGGTTACGGTACCCCGCCCGGCGGTGGTCGCGCTTATAAAGCCACGATTTATGTACAGGATCCGGCCCTTGATGCCCGCTCCTTGAACATATCCCTACGGACCCGCAGCGGTGTGGCCAGCGCCGACACGGTTCGCGCCATTGAGGACGCCATTCTCACCCGTGCCCGCCAACTGCGGATACGTGACGGCAAACTCTAAACAAACGCCCAACCATCTAACACAGTAACGCCGGGCCTTATCGTCCGGCGTTTTCACTTTAAGGATACGATCATTATGTCCGGCTACATCGCGAACGAAATCGAAGCAAAATGGCAGGCCGCCTGGGACACGTCCGAGGTGTTCAAAGCCACCCGCGACGAATCAAAGCCGAAATACTACGTGCTAGAGATGTTCCCCTATCCATCGGGCCGCATCCACATGGGCCACGTTCGCAACTACACCATGGGCGACGTGATCGCGCGCTATAAGATGTCAACGGGGCACAACATCCTGCACCCGATGGGCTGGGACGCCTTTGGCATGCCAGCCGAAAACGCCGCGATGGCCATCGGCGGGCACCCCAAAACATGGACCTATGATAATATCGCCGACATGCGTGCCCAGATGAAGCCGCTGGGCCTGTCCATCGACTGGTCCCGTGAATTTGCCACTTGCGATCCTGAATACTATGGCCAGCAACAGGCGATGTTCATCGATATGCTGGGCAAGGAGCTGATTTACCGCAAGAAAGCCACCGTAAACTGGGATCCGGTCGATATGACCGTTTTGGCCAATGAGCAGGTGATTGACGGCAAGGGCTGGCGTTCAAACGCCCCTGTCGAGCGGCGTGAGCTGACACAATGGTTCTTTAAAATATCGGATTTTTCAGAGGAATTGCTGAGTGCACTGGACGGGCTGGAAAACTGGCCCGAAAAGGTCCGCACGATGCAGGCCAACTGGATCGGCAAATCCCGCGGGCTGCAATTTGCCTTTGATCTAACCACACCCACGGCTGGATTCGATAACATCGAGGTCTTCACCACCCGCCCCGACACCCTGAACGGGGCCAATTTCGTCGGCATTTCGCCCGATCACCCGCTGGCCAAGGCGCTTGAGGCCGAAAACCCCGAGGTCGCCGCCTTTGTTGATGAATGCCGTCGTATGGAAACCACCGAAGCGGCAATGGAAAAAGCCGAGAAAAAGGGCTTTGATACCGGCCTGACCGTGCAGCACCCGATCTACCCTGATCAAACCCTGCCAGTCTGGATCGCCAATTTCATCCTGATGGGGTACGGCACCGGCGCGATCTTTGCCTGTCCAGCCCATGATCAGCGCGATCTGGATTTTTCACGCAAATACGGGTTGCCCGTTGTTGATACCTTCTTTGCGTTGGGCAACGAGACAGCCGTTGAAAATGACGCCTTCGTGCCGCCAAAAAACGAATCCGTAAAATGGGTCGACCATTTTGCTGGATTGGACGTGGCCACCGGCCAAGACGCCATCGACACCACCATCGACTGGTGCGAATCCAAAGGCATCGGCAAGGGCGTCACCCAGTTTCGCCTGCGCGACTGGGGCCTGTCCCGCCAACGCTATTGGGGCTGCCCGATCCCGGTTGTGCATTGCGATGCTTGCGGCGTGGTCCCCGAGGCCAAAGAAAACCTGCCCATTGAGCTGCCCGATGATGTCACCTTTGACAAACCCGGCAACCCGCTGGACCACCACCCGACATGGCGCAATTGCGCCTGCCCGTCGTGCGGTGCGCCCGCCACCCGCGAAACCGACACCATGGATACGTTTGTGGATTCGTCATGGTATTTCGCCCGCTTCACATCCCCCCACGCCAAAACCCCGACCGATATGGCGGAAGCGGAATACTGGATGAACGTCGATCAATACATCGGCGGCGTTGAACACGCGATTCTGCACCTTTTGTATTCGCGCTTCTTCGCCCGCGCCATGAACATCACAGGCCACCTGCCCGCCAAAGCGATTGAACCCTTTGACGCCCTGTTCACCCAAGGCATGGTGACGCATGAAATTTATCAAACCGCCGACGACAAAGGCCGCCCCGTCTATCACCTGCCCGAAGACGTCGACCTTGACGCAAAAACCGTCAAAGCCACCAATGAGCCGCTGACCATCATCCCGTCAGCGAAAATGTCGAAGTCCAAGAAAAACGTGGTCGATCCGGTGTCGATCATCGAATCTTACGGTGCCGACACCGCCCGCTGGTTTGTGCTGTCCGACAGCCCGCCCGAACGCGACGTGGAATGGACCGCCTCCGGTGCCGAAGCCTCGCATAAATTCCTGACCCGGATTTGGGGCCTGTGCGACCGCATCAGCAAAATGACGGGTGGTAAAACCAGCGCGGACGACGCCCTGCTGCGCGCCATGCACCACGCCATAAACGATGTGACTGCCGGCATTGAGGGCTTTGCCTTCAACACTTCAATCGCCAAAATCTATGGCTTCGCCAATGCGATCTCAAGATCAGACGCGAGCCAACCGACGCAAAAGCTGGCCATCAAAACGCTTGCCCAGTTGATCTCCCCCTTCACCCCGCATCTGGCCGAGGCCATCTGGGCGCATCAAGGCGGCGAAGGTCTGATCACGCTTGCGCCCTGGCCTGTGGCCGACCCCGCCATGCTGGTTAATGACACCGTCACCCTGCCGATCCAGATCAACGGCAAACGCCGCGCTGAAATCAACGTGCCTGTGGATATGCCAAAGGAAGAGGTTGAAAAAATCGCGCTGGCGGATCAAGCTGTGGTCAAGGCGCTCAACGGTGGGTCGCCCAAAAAGGTAATCGTCGTGCCAGGCCGGATTGTGAATGTTGTCATATAAACGCAGAACCTTAATTCTATCCCTGCTGGCGCTCGGTGCCTGCGGGTTTCAACCCGCCTACGGGCCAACGGGCCCCGCCGCCAACCTTCAAGGCTCCATTGAGGTTGACACCCCCAACACCCGCGACGGCTTTAACCTTGTGCGCCGCCTTGAGGAACGCCTTGGCCAACCCCAAGCCACACAATTTACGCTCTCATACACGCTGACCATTGAAGAGGACGGCCTTGGCATCACCCCCGCCCAAGCCATCACCCGATATAATGTGCTGGGCGCGATTGACTACGCGGTGCGCGAGACTGGCAGCGGCACGGTTGTGCACTCCGGTCAGGTCGATGCCTTCACCAGCTATTCTGCCACCGGCACCACCGTCAGCACCCAAACCGCCAAACGCTCGGCCTATGCGCGACTGATGATCATCCTTGCTGACCAGATCACCAACCGATTGATCGCCACCTCAGGGGCTTGGTCCAAATGAAACTATCCCCGCGTGATGCGACCGGATACTTCGCCAAACCCGACCCAAAACGCACGGGCCTGTTGATCTACGGCGGTGATGCCATGCGCGTGGCCCTGAAACGCCAACAGGTGATCAAGGCCCTCGTCGGTGAGGCGGGCGAAGAAGAAATGCGCCTGACCCGTATTCCAGCCTCTGATCTGCGCTCGGACCCTGCCCTATTGATGGACGCCATCACCTCTCAAGGCTTCTTTCCCGGCCCCCGCGTCGCCTTTGTCGAGGACGCTACCGACGGATTGGCCAAAGTGATCACAGCTGCCTTGCAAGATTGGCGCACAGGCGACGCCCAAATTATCGTCACCGCCAAACAGTTGACGGCCCGCTCGGCCCTGCGCAAAGCATTCGAGGCCCACAACAACGCCTATGCGGTCGGCATCTACGACGATCCGATCTCAAAACCCGAGATCGAGGCAGACCTCGCCAAAGGTGGCTTACGCGATGTCCCCGCTGACGCGATGGGCGCGCTGGTGGCCTTGTCCCGCGACATTGGGCCTGGCGATTTTCGCCAAACCGTCGAAAAAATCAGCCTCTACAAACTGAACGACACTACCCCGCTAACGGTCGAAGACATCAGCGCCTGCGCCCCCACCTCGACCGAGGCGGCGCTGGATGATGTGCTGAACATCGTCGCCGAGGCCCGCACCGGCGAGATCGGCCCCGTAATGCGCAAGCTGAAAAGCCAAGGCGTGCAACCTGTCGGGTTATGCATCGGTGCCACCCGCCATTTTCGCACACTTTACGCAGCGGTTAATAACCCTCAAGGCATCGGCGGCTTGCGCCCGCCTGTGTTCGGCGCGCGCCGTGACCGGATGCAGCGCCAATTGCAACAATGGGGCAACCAAAAACTGGAAATCGCCCTGACCATGTTAACGGACACCGACCTGCAACTGCGCTCTACTTCGCGGGCCCCGGCGATGGCCCTGATGGAACGCACACTGGTCAGATTGACAATGCTGGCCGCGCGTTAACCCCAAAATTCTTCCAAAGAATTTTACCAAGGATTTTCGAAAATCCTTGCGCCCAAAACCGCGCCGACTCACACCCTTTCTGCAGTAGTACTGAGAACACCTCGCTAAATATGGAACCTCACGAAATTTGTCATATGCGATTCATACGGAATTCATATGGTTTTCATATACCGAATTTCACGGCTTTGACGCCGCCGCCCGCCCTGCCCAGCGCCCTGTGGCCAGACATCCGGTGATCAAAAAACCCCCTGTCGGGGCCTCCCAATCCAGCATTTCGCCCGCGCAAAAAACTGATGGGGCCGTTTTCAATTCCAACCCCTGAGTCAGGCCCGAAAAAGTCACCCCGCCTGTAGTTGAAATTGCCTCGTCCATTGGCCGTGCGCCGCTGTGTTTGATCGGCAGCGCTTTAATCACTTGGGCCAACTCCACAGCCTCTACAGGCAAGGGTCGTGCAAACTCCTGTAACAATGCCAACTTGACTGCATCCAGCTTTAGCCCTTTGCGCAAATGGTTCATCACGGTTGTTTTACCGCGTGATCTGACCAGACGGGCCTGTATCTTTTCGACACTCCAATCCGGCATCAAATCTATCGTCAACGCCGCCCCATCCCGCATTGCCTTGGACACCGCATAAATACCACTGCCCTCAACTCCGCGCTTTGAGATCACAAATTCACCGCGCACTGAATTTTTATGTGTGATCAAGGAGATACCCTTAACCGCAGCCCCAAAATGCTTGGCCATATAAGGCGTCCAATCCACGCTGAACCCCATATTTGCTGGCTTGAACGGGGCCAGCTCCACGCCCTTATCCGCCAACATGCCAGCCCATGCCCCGTCAGACCCCAACCGCGCCCAGCTGGCCCCGCCCAGCGCCAGAACGCAGACCTTGGGGCTAAGCACTTGCACGCCCTCCGGTGTGTCAAATTCAAACCCGTTGCCCCAGTCGATCCAGCGCCAACGGGTGCGAAACTCAACGCCCAATTCAGCCAATCGAACCAACCAAGCCCGCAACAAAGGCGAGGTTTTCATCGTCCTTGGAAACACCTGCCCGCTCGAACCTGTGAACACCTCTTGGCCCAGCCCCCGCGTCCAGTCCTGAACCGCCACCGGATCAAACGCCTGCAAGATGTCGCGCAAAGGTCCTTTTGCCGCGCCATAGCGTTCCAAAAATACGTCAAACGGCTCATCCTTGGTCAGGTTCAGCCCCGATTTTCCCGCCATCAAAAACTTTCGCCCTACCGAGGGTTTGGCATCAATAACAATAACTTGCCGTCCAGCCAACGCCAACTCCTGCGCCGCCATCAGGCCCGCAGGCCCCGCTCCGATTACCAGTGCATCAAGCATTCGGTAGACCGCCTTTGATCTCGACCACGCGATGTGGATAAGGGATTTCGATGCCGTGCTTTTTCAGCGCATTCCAAATCAGGAACAGCACATCCGACGTGTATTTATTCTCGCCGTCATCAATACCGTTGACCCAGAATTCCACTGCAAAATCTATGCCGCTATCACCAAACCCACGCAATTCGCAATCTGGTGGAAAGGGCAGGTTCAATATGTCTTTGTGCTTGGCCACAGCCGCCTCGACGATGGCTGGAATCTTGTTGATATCGGTATCATAAGAAACGCTAAACGGGGCCTCATACCGGTTGGCCGATCCACTGTCGGAATAATTCACAACCCGCGTTGTGATGAAATCCTCATTCGGCACCACAATCCAACGCCCATCAAAGGCTTCCAAAATTGTGGCGCGCGCAAGCATCTTGATAATGGTGCCTGACTCGCCGCCGTCCAGCTCAACATAATCGCCGACGGTTGCTTGACCCTCCAGCAGCAGGATCACGCCTGAAATAAAGTTTGAAGCGATTTTTTGCAGGCCAAACCCAAGCCCAACACCAATCGCCCCCCCCAACACCGCAAGGGTGCTTAGATTTACACCCATGATGTTCATCAACATGAGGAACGCGACGCCAAAAATCATGATCTCGGCAGTTTTGACCGCCAGTTGCCGCGTGGCAGGGCGCATCTTTTCTTGCTTGCCGATGTAGGCGGCGCTTTGGTCATTTGACCAGCGCCCCAGCCAGAACAGCAAACTGCCCGCAATTACGCCGCGCACCATGGCCATGATCGAAAACGAGATATTGCCAAGTGTCACAGTCGTCGCCGTAAGATAGGTTGTGACGTCATCCAGAATGCCCAGCGCATAAAGCGCCATTGCGGGGATCAACAGGTATTTACCCAGCAATTTCAAGAAACTGTCTTTGACGATGTCATTCACCAGTGCCCGTGCGACCAAGAACAGGAACACCCGTTTACCAAAGGCAATGACGGCCCCCGAGCCAAAGATCGAGCGCGTTATCTGCTCCCCCAACCCGGTGAACATATAGGCCAGCAACGGCAGCAACAGCGGTAAAAATATCAACACGAATCGGCGCGTCTGCGCGAGGTAGGACGTCTGCTCTGGCGTTGGCGTTATGGTTGAGGTCAGCACCGGCGACAGTTTACGGCTAACGACCAAAGCCGCCAAAAACGCAGCAATCAACAGGCCGAACTGCGACCATGCGGCTGGGCTCAGCAACCAGCTTTGTGCCAATTCCCAACCCTGATTTACATAGCCCATTGCTTTTTGGATGATCTCTGGCTGCCCGTCCATCTCGCGTTCCACCTGTTAACCTTCAATACACAGGGTCACCTATAGCATCGCGCATATTTGGGCAAACCGGTATCCTCCACGAAAGGAGCCTAACAGCACATCGCCTTGATGCCGGATAGGTTATCAGACGTAGCGGCCAGCGCATCAGCCGCGAGTGCCGCGATCTCGTCGGCAAGCCCATCCGTGTCAACCAGCCGGTCAACCAGACCAAAATTCAGCGCCTCTTGGGCAGTGATCTTTTGTCCCGCCATCAAAATCAACTTGGTGCGGGCCGGACCGATCAGCGTCCGCATACGCACGGGGTCCGAGGGCTGCGGTGAAAACCCAAGCTTCATCACCGGATAAAAAAACTTGGCCGCAGGCACCGCGATGCGCAGATCGCACGCCAAAGCCATGCCGAACGCGCCCCCAGCCAAGGTGCCGTTCAGGGCCGCGATGGTCAGACAGGGGGCCGCCGCAATCGCGCCCGATAGGCGTTCCCACACCGGATCGGTTGCCAAGCCCGCGCGTGCCTCGTCCAGATCGGCACCAGCGCTGAACACACGGCCCTCACCGGTGATCACCAACACCTTGGCTGTCGCAGCGCTTTCGGCGATTCCCGCCAATTGCACCAACATCGCTTTGGTCAGTGAATTGGCCTTGTCAGGCCGGCGCAACGTCACCGTCCACAAATCACCGTCCTTGTGCAGATCAATCATGCAGTTAGACCGATCCGCGACCGGATGGCCTCCTCGCGCAGGGCAATTTCCTGACCCAAGAACTCATCCGCATCTGCCGTGCACATCCACATCATTGCCTTGGCGACCCACTCGGGCGGAATGTGATCTTCCCACTCCATCAGGCTGACGGGGTTGATGCCCGACGCCTTGATCTCGCGCTGCATTTTCGTGGCAACCGTGCCCGGCGACAGACCCATCGCGCGGATACCGGCCCCTGCGGCCTCGAGATGAACAGACGAGGTCAACATCGCGGCCCCAGCTTTGGAAGCACAATAGTGGCTCCACCCCTCAAGCGCATTATGGGCCGCGCCAGAACTGATGGTGAGGATCGTGCCGCCGCCCGCCGCTTTCATAATCGGCATCGCCGCCCGTATGCCGTAATAAACGCCCTTCAGGTTAATATCGATTGCTTGCCCCCACGCCTCGGGGTCGGAGGTTACCAGTGCTGAAATCGGCTCGATCACACCGGCGTTGTTGATCACCACATCCAAGCTGCCAAATTTGGCAACTGCCGTGCGTATCGCGGCATCCACATCCGCATATCTGCTGATATCGCAAGCGATCGCCAGCGCCGATGGGCCTATGTCCGCCGCCAGATCATTGATCGCGGCGGCAGAGCGCGCCACAAGCACCACATTGGCCCCCGAATCGGCAAATTCCCGCGCAGTCGCAGCACCAATTCCACGGCTTGCGCCAGTGATAAATATGGTTTTCCCAGCAAAATCGCCCATTTTAGCATCCTATTTCAATTATTCGATAAATCGGCCTTTCCAAATGGAATAGCACCACCTTACACTTGAATATAGCGCGTTTCGCGTCCATTTATACACCAAGACTTTTTAACTACGAAGGGTTCGTCATGAAAAACTGGAAATCTATTGCTGGCACTGCCACGTTTATAACTTTGATGGGAAGCACGGCGTCATTCGCCGATGTGTCCGCCGTCGAGGTCTGGGCCGACTGGCAGGGGTACCTAACCAATTTCGGCTACGAAGTGGCCGCAAACGAGACCGCGTCAAGCGACGGTGTCACCGTGGAGGGTCTGTCGATCGCCATGGATTTGCCTGAGGACGGCGGCAAAGTAAAAATCGACCTTGGTACGCTAACTTTCAAAGATCAGGGCGACGGCACGGTCGCAGTCCTTTTGCCGGAACATATGCCAATGGGCATGACTGTGAACAATGATTTTGCGGCGACTGTGAATTATGACACCAAGGGCATGTCGATGGTTGTCAGCGGCTCTGCCGATGAAATGACATATGACTACAGCGCCGATCAGATCGCCATGAGCGTTTCTGATCTGGTGATCGAGGGTGACAAGATTGACGACGCCAAGATCGACGTGGTCATGAGCAATCTGTCTGGCAAAACCAACAGCGCTATGGGTGATTTGCGCCAGATGACGCAGAACATGACTGCGGACACGGTCAGCTACGATGTTGCTATCACTGAACCAGGTGGTGGATCGTCCGCGTTCTCGATCAAAGGCGAGATGGCCAATTTGGCGATCAATTCGGACACAGCCGTTCCCGATGGTCTTGATTTTGAGCAAATGGCAGCGGCTCTAACGGCAGGATTTGCGGCCAAAGGCGCACTGACTTGGGGCGCTAGCGGATACGAATTTAACTTCAAAGATGGCGGCGATGCTGCATCTGGCTCCTCGACGGCTGACTCGGGCAGCCTGAACTTTGCCATGAACCGCGACAGCCTGAACTATGGTGGCAGCACCAAGGGCACCAAGGCATCATTCAGCAGTCCTGACCTGCCGTTCCCAGTGGACATCACCATTGCCGAAAGCGTTTTCAACCTGCTGATGCCGGCCAATAAAACCGACACACCATCGGATTTCTCGATGACCGTTAAACTGGGTGATTTCACCATCAGCGACGGCATCTGGAACATGGTTGATCCAGGTACGCTGCTGTCCCGCGACCCTGCAACCATCTTGATGGATTTTGACGGTAAGGCAAATTGGCTGATCGATATCATGGATCCAGAAAGTGCCAAAAACTCGGACGTCGAAATGCCGGGCCAAATACACGAACTGACCCTGAAATCGCTGCAAGTCAAAGCGGCAGGGGCTGATCTGACCGGTGCTGGTGCCTTCACCTTCAACAACGATGATCTGGAAACATTCGATGGCATCCCTGCCCCAACCGGCGCGCTTGATCTGAAACTGACAGGCGGCAATGGGCTGATGGACAATCTGGTTAAAATGGGCCTGTTGCCTGAAGATCAGGCCATGGGCGCACGCATGATGATGGGTCTGTTTGCGGTTGTTGGCGAAGGCGAAGACACGCTGACATCCAAGATCGAAGTGACGGGTGACGGCCAAATTCTGGCCAATGGTCAGCGCCTGAAATAGGCTGCACCACCCCACAGTATGGACGGGCCGCGCGGGACATTCCTGCGCGGCCCGTTTTCGTTTCGGCTTGAAATTGGTGGCGCTCTGCTCGAAACTGTTTGATATCCGAATAATATTGAAAGCCATTTTATGACCCGCCTGACCCAGTTTTATGCAACAACCACGCTTGCCACTTTGCTAACGACTTCCACGGCGATGGCTGACGTCACGGCCCTACAGGTTTGGGATGACTGGCAATCCCTGATGGCGCGCACGGGAGCACAGGTCGACTTCGAACAATCCAGCAGCGATGGCATCCTGACCATCAACAACCTGAGCTTCACTACAAAGCCGCAAGGCAGCGACGGTGCCACCGAGGTCAACCTCGGGTCCTTGGTTTTTCAAGAGCAAAATGATGGCTCGGTCGTGGTTTTGTTGCCGACAGATGCGCCAATTGTGGTGAGCAACGACAACAACAAAGTCATCCTCAACCAGAGCCACAAGGATCTGTCGCTTGTCGTCAGCGGTGCCCCCAAGGATTTGACCTACAGCTACAAGGCCGCTGCGCTGTCGCTGGCACTGGTCGAGCTGATGGTCGCAGGTAAAAAAGTCGTGGACGCAACCGCCGACGTGACGTTAAGCGACCTCAACGGCACCACACACGCCCGCAATGCCAACCTAATAGAGATGACGCAGGATGTGACCATCGGCACGCTGTCATACAGGCTCGATTTCGACCACGTTGAGGAGGAAACCAAGGTCTCATCACAGGGGTCTGTCACGGATTTGCAAAACAGCTTTAGCGTGGCGATTCCGGAGAATATGGACACTCTCGAGATACAGGACGCGCTGAAGTCGGGTTTTAAGGCCATTGGGCATATCAGCTACAGCAATATCGGTGCAAGTTTGAAAATGACGCAAGAAGACGATGTGACGGATGCCACTGTGTCATTTGAAAACGGTGCTTTGGACATGAGCTTTGACAAGGGCGAAAACGGCTTGGGCGTGGTGTCACAAAACATCGCCTTCGGTCCCATCAAGCTGCAGACCGACATAAATATTCGCGACAAGGAGAAAACGGGGCTGTTGGACTTTGCCATTGATCAGCTTGGGGCTGGCTTTACAGTCAACCTCCCTTATCACTTTGCGCAGGATGTTTCTGAGCAAGAATCGTTTCAAATGGCGATGGACGCCGGATTGTCCATCACGGCCAACGCCGGATATGACGGGGTAAGTGGTGAATTTTCTATGAACAAAGATGGCCAATCCTATGCAGGCAATGCGATCTCGGCCACGGCTGGGTTTGATCTGTCCTTGGACCGCGACAGCGTCCGATATACAGGCAGCGTCGGCTACACAAATATGGCGCTGACCGGGCCTGACGTTCCTATCGGCCCGCTGGAGTTCGCCGTATCCGAAATGCGCACGAATCTGGTGGCCCCCCTGAACGTGTCCAAAATCCCCGCCCCATTTTCCTATCACGACAGAATTATCAACCTGTCGGTCAGCGAAAACCTATGGGCGATGTTTGATCCGGACAAATTGCTGCCGCGCGGGGTGGCGACCTATATTCTGGACTTTGAGGGCATGGCGAACTGGCTGACTGATCCGTTTACCGAGGAGTTTCAGGATGAAGACTCGGACCAGCCAAAAGGTGAATTGCACAGCCTAACCCTGAATGAATTGCAACTGTCTGTTGCCGGAGCTGACCTGACGGGAGCGGGCGCATTTACCTATAACAACGATGATCTGGAAACATACGATGGCTTCCCCGCGCCAACCGGCACGCTCGATCTGAAAATACTCGGGTTGAACAAGCTGATGGATACACTGGTTCAAATTGGCCTATTGGAAGAGGATGAGGCATTCGGCGCGCGCATGGGGCTGGGGTTGTTCACCGTTGCGGGGGACGGCGATGACACGCTAGTCTCGCATATCGAGGCAACCGACGATGGCCATGTTTTGGCCAACGGCAAACGTTTGAAATAATCTGCAACGACACCAGTAAAAGGTTCCCCAATGATCCGTCTGACCACCACAACCACCCTGCTCACGTGCATGGCCGCACCCGTTATGGCCGATGTCACGGCCCCTGATGTCTGGAATGGGTTTAGCACCCTCTATCAGTCAATGGGTCTAAAAGTTGAGGCCACCCAAACGCAGGACGGCGATACAACTTCGATTGCAGACCTGAAATTATCGGGTGATTTTCCATTTGATCTGGGTTGGTTCAGCATCTACACTAATGGGCCAAATCTGGTTGAGAATGGTGACGGCACCGTCGCTATAAAATTTCCCGCCCATATGCCAATCGCGATTGCTGTATCCCTACCGGATGACTTGTTTATCACCGCTAACCTTGACTACAAATTCACCGGCTATACCGCTGTGGCATCAGGAAAGCCTGATGATTTTACAATCGAGTATTCCGCCGATAAGATGGCGCTAGCATTGATTGACTTCGATGGCCCAGACATGCCAGTTGGCGACATTGAAGGGTCATATATGGTCATTGGTCTGACAGGGTCTTCCCGCTTTGTCAGCGCCAATTTTTTCTCATTTTCGCAAAAATCCTTTATCACCAAAGCGGAGATTGATGGCGGTTTTACTGAGTCTGAAACCCACGGCACTTATCGCTTCTCCGAGGTGTGGAATGAGCTGGCGGAAGAGACCAGCTTTAGCTACCCTACCTCAGGCATTGATCTGATGAACCTGCCAAAACAACTCCGCAACGGTTTGTCGATGCAGTATAAATCGTCAATCGGCAGCACCATAGGGAAATCACGCACAACACGAAATGATGAGCTTGTCGGTTCCCAATTCACGTCGGTTGATAACTCTGTGACGACTCTTTCACTATCACAAAGTGGGGCGCGTTTAGATACAACCGCAGACAACTACATCCTTGATTATCTAATTGAAGAGCTGCCCTTTCCGCTCAAGGTAAAAATCTCATCCGCAAATGGTGCCCTAAAACTTCCTTTGCTCAAAGCTCCAGAAGATCAAGATTTTACCTATCTCCTCTCTGTTGATGGGGTCACGTTGGGTGACGGTATCTGGGGCCAATTTGATCCAGAAGGTAAACTGTCCCATGCGCCTGCGGACATGACGGTTGATTTCACCGGCAAGGGCAAACTATCTGTCGATCTGCTGGATATTGATGCCATGACCAAGGTGATCAACGAAGGAAACAGGTTTGGCGCGTTGAGTGCCCTGACCATAAACAACCTTGATGTCTCAGCCCTCGGAGCCAGCCTGATCAGCAATGGTGCGTTCACTTTTGATAACAACAATCTTGAGAGTTTCGACGGCGTCCCCGCCCCCAGCGGCTCCGCAACAATGCATTTTGCGGGGGTGAACGCGGCAATCGATACGCTGATCGACATTGGCCTGCTCGAAAGCGAACAAGCCCTAGGTGTGCGCATGGGGCTTGGCATGTTCACGGTGATTGGCGAGCGTAAAGACACGCTGGTTTCCCAAATCGAGATCACGCCAGATGGACAGGTGACCGCCAACGGCAAGCGGTTGAAATAACACGGCACCCTTGCGAAACCCCTGCGCACCGATTACCTCAGCAGCACACCCCAACCGCAGGACGTAAACCATGGCCCAACCGCTCGACAGTTTAACCACCGCCCTCCTGAAAGCCGCCAAATCTGCGGGTGCGGACGCGGCGGACGCGATTGCCGTTGATGGCAGCTCGATTTCAATCGACGTGCTGAATGGCAAGCTGGAACATGCCGAACGTTCTGAAGGCGTCGACATCGGTTTGCGGGTGATGATCGGCCAGCGACAGGCTTGTGTTTCAGCCTCGGACACTTCGGCTGACACCATTGAAACGATTGCCAAGCGGGCAGTCGCAATGGCACAGGTCGCCCCAAAAGACGACAGCATCACGCAGGCTGAGCCAGCGCAGTTGGCCACCGGTTGGGACGCAGATGCGCTTGAGTTGTTTGATCCAACGCCCGAGCCAGACCCCGCCACCTTGCAGGAAAATGCCCGCCGCGCCGAGGCCGCTGCGATGAACGTAAGCGGCATTAGCCAAGTGCAATCCGCCTCGTCCGGATACGGCCAACGCCGCATTCATCTGGCTACCTCAAACGGATTTTCCGGCGGCTATGGCCGCAGCAGTATCAGCACATCTTGCGTTGCTATCACCGGCAGCGGTTCGGATATGGAGCGCGATTACTACGGCGATGGACGCATCTTCGCCGCCGACATGGAAACCCCCGAATATATCGGTGAAATGGCCGCCCAGCGCACCATTGAGCGTGCAAATCCGCGCAAATCCAAATCCGGCGCTTATCCGGTGCTCTATGACGAACGGATTTCGGGCTCCTTGATGGGGCATCTTTTGGCCGCCATCAATGGCACCAGCATTGTGCGCGGATCATCGTGGTTGCGCGATGCAATGGGCGAGCAAATATTACCCACAACCATGTCTCTGATCGAAGATCCGCTGCGCCTTCGCACGTCGTCCTCACGCCCGTTCGATGGCGAAGGTCTAGCGTCCACAAAGCGCGAGATCATCAAAGATGGCATGCTGACTGGCTGGACGCTAGACCTGTCCACCGCCCAAAAGTTAGGGTTGCAAAGCACCGGGAATGCCTCACGCGGCACCTCGGCCCCACCGTCCCCAAGTGCGGGCAACATCGCCCTGACCCAAGGGCCAAAATCCCGCAACGATCTGTTGGTGGACATGGGTACCGGGCTACTGGTCACCTCGATGATCGGCTCGTCCATCAATGCCACCACCGGCGATTATTCCCGCGGCGCGTCCGGCTTTTGGGTGGAAAATGGCGAGATCCAGTATCCGGTGAATGAATGCACTATTGCTGGCAACCTGCGCGATATGCTGGCCACCTTGATCCCAGCAAATGACGCCCGCAAGCATCTGAGCCGTGTTGTGCCCTCCTTACTGGTCGAGGGGTTGATCCTTGCCTGATCACGATGACCTGATGCTGCTGGTCGGCGCAGCACATGCAAGCGGTGATATTGCACGCAAATTCTGGCAGCAATCGCCTGAGGTCTGGGACAAAGACGCAGGTGCTGGTCCCGTCACCGAGGCCGACATCGCCATTGACCGGATGCTGCACAGCGATCTGCGTACAGCACGGCCCGATTATGGCTGGCTGTCCGAGGAATCCGAGGACAATGACATACGTCAGTCTCACGACCACGTCTTTATCATTGATCCAATCGACGGCACCCGCGCCTTTATCGAAGGTTCCAAAACCTTCGCCCATTCACTGGCAATTGCCCACAAAGGCCATGTCACGGCGGCTGTCGTGTTCCTGCCGATGCTAGACCGGCTATATGTTGCGACCACAACCATGGCCGCCTCGCTGAATGGCCGCCCCATCGGGGTCAGTACCACGAAACCGGATCAGTCGCCTACCGTGCTTGCCACCAAACACAACTTTGAGGCTAACCACTGGAAAACAGGCGCACCGTCCTTTGATCGCCACTTTCGCTCGTCCCTTGCGTATCGTCTGTGTCTTGTGGCTGAGGGGCGCTTTGACGCGATGTTGACACTGCGCCCGACATGGGAGTGGGATGTGGCCGCAGGGGCGCTGATCGCCCAGCGCGCAGGCGCGACCGTGACCGACACGCATGGGACCAACCCGCGTTTCAACAACCCGACTCCACTACTTGGTGGCATGATTGCAGCAGCCCCAGCTTTACACAAAACCATCCATACCACACTCGCCACCCCCATCATTGTTCCATAAATATCCGCGCCACAGGCATAGAATCCCTTTCTCAGGCCCTGCCGATCCCCTACAATGCTGCAAAACCTATAACCCGCATCGGAGCCCCGCATGACCCAGCGCCTACACCTCGTCTTTGGCGGCGAATTGATTGACCCCACGAAAAACGCCTTCAAAGACGTTGATGCCATTGATGTCGTTGGCATGTTCCCCAACTACGAGGCCGCCTATAACGCTTGGAAAAGCGCGGCCCATCGCACCGTCGACAACGCCCATATGCGCTACTTCATCGCCCATATTCACCGCCTTCGTGACGAGGCCGTTGAGGCCTCTCCAACCGAAGAACTGGGCAACTAGGTCTCCATGTCACTTGGTCTGCGCCTCTATCTGGCCGCAGCTAGACGCACCGGAAGGGCGCAAGGACCGGACTCTGCAAGCCGCCTAGCGCGCCCCGCCGGGAAACTGGTGTGGTTTCATATCTCGGGCACTGCGGATGTTGCCTTTGTCCAAGGGCTGATCCAGCAATTGGCCGAGGATTTGACCGAGGTCTCGTTTCTGATCACATCGCCATCCAGCCTGACAATTGAGACCTCGTTTCAAGAGGGCTGCGATCTACCATGCCTGCACATCACAGCCCCCTTTGATGCACCTCGGGACGCAGCCGCCTTCATTGAACATTGGCAGCCGAGCATCGTCATTTGGACCGGTTCGGTTTTGCGACCCGCCCTGCTGTTAGAGGTTAACACCCATGCCATTCCGCTCCTGATGTTGAACGCCCAAAGTCACGCCAGCATCGACGGGCAACCCCGCATGAGCAGGGGGATGATCCGAGACGTCCTCGAGCTGTTCGACCATATCCTAACAAGCCAGGAAAGCACCAAGCAACAGCTGGTCCGGCAAGGGGCTAATTTTAGAAGAACATTGGTTGGCGAACCGGTTGAGGACACAACACCAACCCTGTATTGGGATGATCGGGATCGGGACGACATGGCGCTGATCCTCTCGGCCCGCCCCGTTTGGCTGGCCGCCTACACCAATGACGCCGAGGACGCACTGATTGCCAACGCCCATCGTGTTGCCATGCGGCTGTCGCATCGTTTGCTGCTTATTATCTCGCCCAAAGACCCCGCGCGTGGCACTGCGCTTGCCCAGTCGCTCACCGAGGATGGCTGGCTGGTTGCGCAACGCTCACTGGATCAAGAACCCGATGAACACGTGCAGATTCTGATTGCGGATACCAAGGATGAAATGGGCTTGTGGTTGCGGCTGGCGCCTGTGTGTTTCATTGGGAACTCGCTCGGTGATGGGGCGACAGGCTCCGCACCCGGGGCGGCATCAGCGCTTGGGTCTGCCATCCTTCACGGACCAAACGTGCACGATTTCAAATCCCGATATGCTCGACTTGACGCCGCAAACGCCGCCCGCCAAGTGCAGGACGAGGTTGCCCTAGCAAGCGCCGTTCAAGACCTGTTGGCCCCCGACAAAGCCGCCGTAATGGCCCATGCGGGGTGGGAGATCTCCACCAGCGGGGCCGAAGCAATGGAGCGTACAATGGCGTTGGTCTATGACGCCCTGAACCAGAGCGAGGTGCCATAATGCAGCCCCCCCGTTTCTGGTTTCACCCGCCAAACCGACCCGGCATTCGGGCCCGCCTGTTGGCCCCATTGGCCGCCCTTTACGCCAACGCAACGGCCCGGCGCGTCGCCACGCCATCAAGCTACACTGCCCCTGTTCCGGTGATCTGTGTTGGCAATATCAACGCAGGCGGCACTGGCAAAACCCCCACTGCCATCGCCCTTGTTCAACACCTACAAGACGCAGGCCGCTGCCCGCATGTTGTGACCCGTGGCTATGGTGGATCACTGGAGGGCCCCGTTCAAGTGAACGAGACGGCCCACAGCGCTGACCAAACCGGTGACGAGCCTTTGTTGCTGGCTGCCTTCGCCCCCACATGGGTTGCCAAAGACCGCGCCGCAGGGGCCAAAGCAGCTGTGGCAGCCGGTGCCGATATGATCGTGCTGGATGACGGATTCCAAAACCCGACGCTGCACAAAGACATCTCAATTGTGGTGGTGGACGGGGTCATCGGTTTTGGCAATGGCCGCGTGCTGCCTGCTGGCCCGCTGCGTGAACCCGTCAACATCGGTCTAGCCCGCGCCGACATGTTGCTGTCGATTGGCGAGAGTAAACAGCAGGGTATGTTTATGCAAAACTGGGGCGGGGCAGTTGCGATGCCGCATGTCACGGGGCGTCTGGCCCCGCTGCAAACCGGTATTGACTGGCAGGGTCAGCCCGTGCTTGCCTTTGCCGGTATAGGTCATCCCGAAAAATTCTTTGCAACCCTGCGCGCGCTTGGCGCTGATCTGCTGCACGCCGAGGCGCTCAGCGATCATCAACCACTCACAGCGGCCCTGATGAAACGCCTGTCATTCGAGGCCAAAACCTTGGGCGCGATCATGGTCACCACGGAAAAAGACTCCGTGCGCCTGCCCGCCGATTTTCGCAGCGAGGTTCTGACATTGCCAGTGCGTTTGGAAATTGCCGACTGGAGCGCCTTTGATACGGCGCTCGCAGCCTATACGTAACCGTTACTCGGCCAGCTTTTCGTCCAGAGTTTTCGCAAAATTATCGTAACTCATGTTGGAATATTTCTGACCATTGATCAGGAATGATGGAGTTGAATCCATATTGTCGCGGGTAAAGTTCTGTTGATACCACGCCACCAGCGCTTCAACCCGGCCATTGTCACTAAAACAGGTATCCAGTTCTTCGTTGGTCATACCGGTGGTCAAACCAACCCGGCGCAGGTTTTCAACCACGGTGGTGGGATCGCCTTCGCCCAGCCATGCGCCTTGATCTTTCATCAAAATTTCGGTGATCCCGAAATAGCGCATCTCGCCACCGCAACGCGCCATCAGACTAGCCCACAGACCGTATTTGTCAAAATACGCCTCACGGAAAATGAACCGGACCTTGCCGCTATCGATATAATTCTTCTCGATTTGCGGTAGCACATTGTTGTGGAACGTTGCGCAATGCGGGCAGGTATATGAAGCATATTCAATCACCGTCACTGGCGCATCTTTAGACCCGAGCGCCATCTCAACTATACCACTGGTGTCAATTTCAGCGGTTGTTTGCGCCACAGCGGCCCCGAAACCTGCTTGGCTGGAGCTGCCCACTGCTGTGTCAGATGCGTTCAACCAGTATGCACCACCGCCCGCCAATGTCAGCGCGCCTGCACCGATGAATAATCTACGTTTCATGTCGTAATCCTCTTTCAGTGTCTGGATTTAGAAATAATGTTTTCGCCCAAAGCTTCAAGGGCATCGCGAAGCCCTTGATCTGCAATCGGCGCGGCCGCTTTGTGGGCGGCCTGTTTTGTTTCGGGGCTGAAGGTCTTCGGTTTTGCCTTGGGCGCAGGGCTAAACTGCGCCTGTCCTTCGGCAAATCCCGTGGCCGCTGTCTGAGTGATGCGGATGCGCGAAATCGCGGTGTAGCCGTAACAGGTATTCACCCGCGTGCGCAGGGTTTCCTTTTGCATTTCCAACATCGGTGCCTGTGCGCCCGTGGTCAGCAGGGTCAGCGTAGCGCCAAACCCTTCGCGTCCGTATTTCACATCTACGGGGCGGGCGATGCTGGCGGTGTCTTCGCCGACAATTTCGGCCCAGTGTGTCAACAAACGGGTCACAGCAAAGCCACGGGTTTCGCCCACCGCGCGAATACGCTTTTGCAACAGGTTAGACGTGCGTCTAAACCCGCGGCTGGCGCGTTTTCGTTGTTTATAGGCGTCTGTTTGTTTCATCTGTCTTTCCGTCAGCTGTGCGCTATTCTAAACAGGTTGTGGCGGGGTGCCAGAACAATAACACATTGGGGCGGATAAAGATTGCGTGACTTGGATCTAAGCGACGTTTTGTTGGATTGGTATGATGCCCATGCCCGCGCACTGCCATGGCGCATTCCGCCTGAAAAATCCCGCGCTGGTCTGCGCCCTGATCCGTACCGTATCTGGTTGTCAGAGGTCATGCTGCAACAAACCACCGTCGCCGCTGTAGCCAAGTATTTCCACGCCTTTACAACGCGCTGGCCCACGGTTGGGGCACTGGCAGCCGCATCCGACGACGTTGTGATGGGGCAATGGGCGGGTCTGGGATACTATGCTCGCGCCCGCAACATGTTGAAATGCGCCCGCAGGGTTGTAGATGATTTCGGAGGTGAATTCCCCGATACACGGGATGGCTTGATCGCGCTGCCGGGCATTGGCCCCTATACCGCCGCCGCCATCGCCACCATCGCTTTTGGGCGTGCCGAGACCGTGGTTGATGGAAATGTCGAGCGCGTGATGGCGCGATTGTTTGACGTTGCCACTCCCTTACCCGCCGCCAAACCGGAAATAACCGCCCACGCGGCCAGCTTAACGCCCGTCGCGCGTGCCGGGGATTATGCGCAGGCCGTGATGGATCTAGGCGCAACGATCTGCACGCCAAAGTCACCGAAATGTGGGCAATGCCCGTGGTCTGCCCCCTGTTTGGCGCGGGCCGCTGGACGGGCGGCAAACCTTCCGTATCGCAGCCCGAAACCCGTGAAACCCACCCGTTTGGGCATCATTTATGTGGCGCGAAACCGGGACGGTGCATGGTTGTTGGAACGGCGACCCGATAAGGGGCTGCTGGGCGGGATGCTGGGCTGGCCGGGGGCCGAATGGGGCGAAGCTGCGGTTGAACGCCCGCCGTTTTCAGCAGATTGGCAGCAGGTGAGCGGCGAGGTGCGCCACACCTTCACCCATTTTCACCTGCACCTATCGGTGCATGTCACGACCGCTGAGCTGGTAAACCCCGTCCAAGGGATGTTCATTCCGCATGATCAATTCGACCCAAGCGATCTGCCAACCGTTATGCGCAAAGCCTACGACCTTGCACATCCCGCGTTTGACCTTGCATCCGATAAAGATTGAGTTCTACCGCCAGCTATGAATACATGACAGCGCGCGTTTTTTGATGGAGACACCTATGACCACTTCAAGTACGGTCGCAAAACCCAGTTCAGCCCTGCCGTTCTGGATTTCCCTTGGCGCTGTTCCATTGGCCTATATCGGTGCGGTCTATGGTGGCTGGTGGACCATCTTATTGGCCATTTATGGCTGGACGATCGCATCCGCACTGGATGCCTTATTGGGCCTGAACACGAAAAACCCCGACACTGAAACGGATGAGAGAGATCTGTTCTGGTATCGGTTGATCACGCTGATCTGGTTCCCGATCCAGTTTGTGCTGATTTTTGGGATGATCTGGTGGGTCACGGTGACCAATCATTTGTCCCTGCTGGAAAAACTCGTCCTGTTTTACGGGGTTGGCTCGGTTTCCGGTGGCACGGGAATTGTTTATGCGCATGAATTGATGCACCAGAAAAGCCGGCTGGAGCGCTGGTTGGCGGACCTGTTACTCGCGTCAGTTTTGTATAGCCATTTTCGCTCTGAGCATTTGCTGGTGCATCATACCTATGTCGGCACCCCGCGCGATGCGGTCACGGCGCGCTATAACGAAGGGTTCCATCAGTTTTTCCCACGGGTTTTGCGCGAATGTCCGGCCTCGGCGTGGGAGGCGGAAAAGAAAATGCTGGAGCGTAGAGGGCTTGGGATTTTCAATGGTTCCAACCCGTTCTGGAAATACGGGGCTTTACAGATCGCGGCAATAGTGCTGGCATTTTGGCTGGGTGGCTGGGCCGGCGTTGGGTTCTTTTTGTTTCAGGCGGCGTTCGCCATTTGGATGTTGGAGCTAACGAACTATGTGGAACACTACGGGCTGACCCGCAAACATCTGGGCGATGGCAAATACGAACACGTGATGCCGCATCATTCGTGGAATGCCTCTCACACCGCGTCAAACTGGTTGTTGATCAACCTGCAGCGTCATTCGGACCATCACTATAAACCGTCACGCCCGTTTCCATTGTTGCAAACCTACTCGATTTCTCAAGCGCCTCAATTGCCACGCGGCTATCCGTTGATGACAGCGTTGGCGATGATGCCGCATTTGTGGCGCCGACGGATGAACCCGAAAGTGCGCGATTGGCGGGCGATGTATTATCCCGAGATCACCGATTGGGATGCTTATAAGAATGGTACGACACCGCTGCCAAGGTAGAGTGCTGATACTCAAAATGCTTTTGCAATTTTTATGGTCCCTGGGAATGCTAAAACCTGAACGCGGTCATCCCATAGTATTTTGCCCGGGTCTTTTTGCTTGATCTCTCTTATTTCCAAGCCCGATTCAGTTAGCACTTTTCCTAGCTCACGCGCTCTGAAAACAACGCTACCAGCTTCTCGGTTATAAAAGCGTGCTCCTTCTTTGAACCAGAAAAGCGATTTTCTAATGTTAGAAGTTCTGACGCGCCCCGTAAGACGAGGATAGGTCAAACCTGCGCCACCGCCTTTCTTGAACCAATAGAACGTTTCATCATGCGCCCTTTGTAGGCTGCCGCGCACTCCAGAGAAATCAAACTGATCTCTGGCCGCAAACATCCCAAGCTCGGCATCTGCCGTAGGGTGCGGTTGATTACATACAAACCGAATATACATTTCTGCCATTGTGATCGATATCCGAGTTTCGAGATGTGTTGAAAAATACTATCTATCCGAGCATCAATTTAAGCTAGGTTTGATACTTATTTCAACGAAAAAACCCCGCCAAATAAATGGCGGGGCAAGTTAGTGCACTGCTGTCAGACCACAGGCACCGGCGGTATATCGTTTGTTCAGTGAGAGGCCCTAGTTCGGGCGTTCGGCCATTTCAGCGCGGATTTGTTGGCGCAGCAGGTCAATCGGCACCTGTTTGCCATCCCGCTTGAAGCTCCAGTAGGTCCAGCCATTGCAGCTCGGTGCGCCCTCAAGCGCCGCCCCAACTTGGTGGATTGAGCCCTTTACATCATGGCCAACCAACGTGCCATCGGCGCGCACCTTGGCGGTGTAGCGCCCGTTCAGGCTCATCAGTTCTTCGCCAGGCGACAACATCCCGCGCTCGACCAACTGGCCAAATGGCACCCGTGGTTCGGCGCGTTTTGCGGTGGTGACTTGTAGGCTTTCCTTATCGAACTTGCGGATTTTCGACAGCCGTTTCAGGGCAACCTTGCGGTATGCCTCTTCACGCTCGATGCCGATAAAATCACGACCCAGCTTTTTCGCAACAGCGCCCGTTGTGCCCGTGCCAAAGAACGGATCCAGAATAACGTCGCCCGGGTTGGTGCTGCCCACAATCACGCGATGCAACAGACTTTCGGGTTTTTGCGTCGGATGAGCCTTGTCGCCCTCCTCATTCTTCAGACGTTCATGTCCCGTGCAGATCGGCAGCACCCAATCAGAGCGCATCTGGATGCCCTCGTTTAACGCCTTAAGCGCATCATAGTTGAAGGTATATTTGCTGGCCTCTTCTTTGGAGGCCCAAATCATTGTCTCGTGGGCATTGGTCAAACGCATGCCGCGGAAATTCGGCATCGGGTTGGATTTGCGCCAAACCACGTCGTTCAAAATCCAAAACCCTTGGTTTTGCAATTCAGCGCCAACGCGGAAAATGTTGTGATAGGACCCGATCACCCAAATCCCGCCATTCGGTTTCAACAAACGACGCGCGGCCTTTAGCCAGTCTTTGGTGAATCTATCATAAGCTTTGAAGCTGGCGAACTGGTCCCACGCATCATCAACCGCATCAACCTTGGAGTTGTCGGGACGGTGCAAATCACCGCGGAGTTGCAAATTATAAGGGGGGTCAGCGAAAATCATGTCGACCGAGCCTGCAGGCAGGCTGTTCATCATCTCAACGCAATCGCCATCAAGAATTTGGTTCAGCGGCAATTCACTTGCCACTTTCGTCTTGGTTTTTGTTGTCATCTTCTGCCTCTGGGTACACGCATTTTTGCGTTTGTTGTTGAGGACCAAGATGATTCATTAGCGATTCGCCGTCAATTTCTTTTTTGAATCAACAGGTTAGAAAATTGTCTTGCTACAACATCTTGTATACCGGTTTGAAGGATCGTCTATGGTGTGGGGTCACCCCCAGTTCCTGTAGTGCTTTTAAGTGCACAGCTGTGGGGTAGCCTGCGTTCTTTTCCCAGCCATAGCCCGGATATTGTTGCGACAAATCCTCCATCAGCCGATCACGGCATGTTTTGGCCATGATTGAGGCCGCCGCAATCGACAGGGACTTGGCATCGCCCTTGATCACTGCACTTGCTGGAATGGTCAAACCGCGCGGGATCATGTTGCCGTCGATCAACACATGGTCGGGCGTTTGGGTCAGTCCCGCAATTGCGCGCTCCATCGCAAGATGCGAGGCCCGCAGGATATTTATCTCGTCGATTTCCTCGACCGTGGCGTGGGCAATCGACACTTGGGCGCATTGCATCAGTGCGTCGTATAAAGCTTCGCGCCGTTTGGCGGTCAGTTTTTTGGAGTCATTCAGGCCCTCGGGAATATTCAAAGGGTCCAGAATAACGGCCGCAGCCGTCACGGGGCCGCACAACGGACCGCGCCCGACCTCGTCAACGCCGGCAACGGTCAAATTGCCCGCGTCAAATGCGGATTGTTCTAGCGTGAAATCTGGGGCTGTTTTTGTCATGAAGCTGTGAAACGACAGAATGCGGATGTGCGCAAGTGGGAAATAGTTTTGCGAGGCCAAACAAAGAGGGCGGGGAGTTCAGTTAAGAACCCGCCCGCCCCAAAGGTGTGGGGACGCAACAAGACCACACCTCTGTTCGATTGTTCCTAAATATTAACGGCGACGGGCAACGTCATAACCGTGCTGGCGCAAACAACGTGCGCGGTAAATTTTGCGCATGCCTCGGTCTGTTGAAACACGGGTTTTGCAAGTGCGGGGCAGATCAAGGTGCGGGGCATTGTTGGACATGCATCTGGATGCATAGCCACGCACCACACCATCCCACGTGCGGAATTTTCTAAAGCAACTCTCGGGCAACCTCCCCGGACGATTGCGCGGCTGAACTTCACGACGGTATGGCTCGACCACACGATGGCGGGGCTCAACACGACGACGCGGTTCAACATGACGAGGCTCCACAACACCATGTCGGCGCGTCACTTGGGGTTGAACGGCTTGCGGCGTATTATCGTTGTCAAGCACACGGCTAACGATATAGAGCGCCGCCAACCCTTGTAGAATCCTGACACCAGTACTTGGTTTGGCCATTGCAGGATTCGCCCCAATAGATGTCAGCGCGATCGTTGCGGCAAGTACACCTGCCATGAATTTTGCAGTCGTTTTTCTCTTTGTCATTTCGTTTCCTTTCAAAGTGGAGCCGGAACGCAGAATGTGTAACCGACAAGCGATGAAACAAATTTGGCTGGGGTGGGCTGGCTAAACAATAACGCCACGTTGTTATCCAATAACACCGGGAGGCGTGCGTGCTTGTTATTGAATAACCGTGGGTTTTTCGCCATGTTCGAAAACATGATGAAAAAACTTATCCTGATCTTGGCCCTGATGGCCGCTTCACCCGCCAGTGCATCCTGTTATGCTGACTACAAAGCAAAGCAGGACAATCCCCTGCGCCTGCACTATGGTATTATAGAGTTGCCAGACACAGCCTGCTCAAAACAGGCTGCCAAAGCACAAATCTCACAGCGCATTGCAGCAGATGGCTGGAAATTGCTGCACGTTCTGTCCATATTCAATGAGGATGGACTTGGGGAAAGGAAAAACAGTGCCGGACAATACTTCCTCCGCTACTGAAACGCGGATAACCGGGTCAAAAGTGGTTGCCATTGGCATCGCCGCTATTGTGCTGATCTTGCTGGTGGCTGCGGTTTTGCTGTTCATGAACCTACCTGATGCCAATGCCTTTAACGCACGGGTCGAGCAGATATTCGTCGAGAACAATGACCTGACCGCACATGCCGAGATCAAGCTGCTGGAAATTCTGGCGCAATCTGGCACATCGTTTTCCGATACCTTAGCCTCTTATCGCACGGTGATTTTCGTGCTGCTGGTGTTTGCCACCGCATTGCTGGTGGCGGCATTGGTGTTTTTGGTCACCATTATTGCGCTGAATAAGCGCATGGGTGAAATCGAGCGCACGGGCATTCAGGTTTCCTCGCTGTTGATCAGCCGCGAAGAAAATACGGTTTATCTAAACAACATGGAATTCAAACTGACCGAGGCGGCGATTGAAACCCTTTCAGTTCTGGCAGAGGCACGCATGGACGAAGAACTGATGTCAGGCTGCGAGATCGAGGGCGTGATATCGGGGCGCCCCGCGTCAGATTGTGACGAGGCCGCAGGTGCCACACGCATCAAACGCTTGCGCGATTCACTGGGCAATCAGATGGTCAGCGAGTTACTGGTCAAAAACATCGCGCGTCGTGGCTACATGCTGGCGATTGATAAAGATGTGATCAAGATGGTTTAGCGGCATGCTGCTGCCGCTACGTCGTCTGCAAATAGGTATCACTTGTTACAATTCTCTGGTTAAGGTGGATTCTGTTCTATCACTTAATCCGGGAGAATAAGATGAATTTCACTTCAAAACTATTGGGCACGACCCTGCTGACGGCAGTCACAATGACGGGAGCCGCATCGGGGCAGGATCTGTCACGCGTTGCCACAATGCCCGCAGGGGCCGAGGTAACGGGCCTGACCGTCAATGGCATGAACGAGGTATTCTTGAACGCCCAACACACTGGCGGCAGCAACTATTACAAACCAGACGGGCAACCTGCGTTGGTGGGCTATCTGGCCGGATTTGACGCGGCCAACCACACAGCTCCAAATGTTGGCATCGCCACAGAGGATGACCGCACCTCGGTGCATGTCTCGGGCGGTACCTATGTGACGCTGGCCAAGGCGGGCGATACCCTGGGTGATGGCACGGTTTTGGGTGGGGTTTATGATACCTCGGGCAAACTGATGTATGTCTCGAACGCTCCGGATTTCAACGGCTTCATCCCACGTGGTGCAAACTCGGCCTACCTTTATACTGGATGGGAAGGCGCTGGACGCGATGGCGCTGGTGCCGTCAGCCGCTTGCCACTAAGCCGTGTGAATGGCGCTTGGCAGGCCGACCTAGCTGGTGCCTCGATGCTGGATATCAGCTCAATTGATGGCGGCCAAGTACTGTGTTCAGGCGTTGTTACCCCGTGGGGCACCCCCTTGCTGGCCGAGGAAAACTTTTTCTATAATTCCGCCGTATGGAACCATCCCGACCAATATGACGCGGATGAGGATCCTGGCTATAAAGGTGGCAACGACATCACCTATATCAAGCCAAAGAACATGATGCAGTATCTGGGCCACATGGCGAACCCGTATCGTTATGGCTATCTGTTCGAAATCAACGATGCCGCCAGTGCGGACAACATCAGCATGGTCAAACACTACGCCACGGGCCGCCTCAGCCACGAGACCGCCGCCATCATGCCGGACGCGCGCACCCTATATATGAGCGACGATGATTCCGCCAAATACAACGACAAAACCTACAACACCGCATCAGGCGGGGTTTTGTTCAAATTCGTTGCTGACGTGAAGGGCGATCTGAGTGTTGGCACATTATACGCGGCCAAACTGACCCAAGATGACACGCCCGACCCACAAAAGGCCGGATTTGATGTCAACTGGCTTGAACTGGGCCATGCTGGCAACACCGAAATCGAGAGCTGGATTGCCGAATATGACAGCGTGACCATCGACGATTATGTTGATGGGCAAAGCAGCTACATCTCGAACGCGGACATCATGAACTGGGCCGAAGGCAAGGCTGGGTCCGATCTGAACGGGGACGGCACCGTCGGCAGCTACCCCGATGATCGCCCCGCATTTCTGGAGAGTCGCCGTGCAGCCGCTGCATTGGGTGCCACAAACGAGTGGGACAAGCTGGAAGGCGCGACGGCTGTTGGTAACAAAGTTTACATCGCAGCCTCTGCCCTGTCTTGGACTATGGATAAATCATGGGGCCAGCCCGATTGGGCCACTGGTGCGCGTGACGAATCCGTTGGTGGTGCGATTGCCTTGAACAAGGAAGATTGCGGTGGGGTCTACGTGGCCAACGCTGGCAGCGACTACAACATGACGCGGCTTGATCCCTATGTGATTGGCAAAACAATTGAGGATGGCAGCTGCGACATGGACCGCCCTGCCAACCCCGACAACATTCTGGCAATGCCCGACGGCTCATTGATGATCGGCGAAGATGCAGGTCCAAAGAAGCACACGCTCGATATGTTGTGGCTGGTTAAGTAAACCTGTCTGAGCGACAAAAATTAAACCCGCTGCGTATAGTTTGCAGCGGGTTTTTCATGTATCGGTCATATCTGCGATGGCTTACGCCACCGGATCGCCTGCGCTGGCTTTATTTTGCATTTCCAGCAGTTAATCCAAAGTGCCCGAATAATTTTCAACGCTTGAGCACCACTCGCCAGATGTTCGCGGCGACGCCGTCGTTGCCTTGCTCAACCCAGAGTTTCTGAACTTTGCGTCTTTCATAAGACACCGTTGGTTCTGTAAACAGTATTGCCCCCCGTCAGATTGATGGAGGCTGCCCTTGGGCGGTCATTCTCTGGCCTTGTAAATTGCACCAACCGCCAACAGATAAACACCCTCAGGTCTCTAATCCAGCTGGGAACGCCACATGGAACCAAAGCAAAAAAGGTGGTTTCACCACCTGAGGGCAATGGAGTCGTGCCACAGAAACCGCTGCTAGCGACGTAGACTCATGGCCGCGCGGCGCAAAACGTCCAACGCGCGGTCAAACTCTTGTGCTTTGTCGAATTGGTTGACTGATGCCGTTGTCGCCAACACCGCAGGAGAGGCATCAATTTTCCCGATAGGCACCGCAATGCCAGCAGCGCCCATTTCAAACTCGTTGCGGACAAATGCATAACCCCGGGCCGCAGCCTGCTCGATCTTGTTGCGGATAGAGGCCAAATCGGTGTCTGTTGCCTCGGTGAATTTCTCTGGGCGAAGGCGCGATAGATCCATGTCCAATTCGTCGCCCAAACCACGTGCAAGCAGCATCTGCCCAACCGCCGTTGGCAATAGGGGTAATGTGCTGCCAATCGAGAACCCGATGGAAATGCGCGCCGATGATGTAGCAGATAGTGCGACATAGATCGCCCGATCACCGTCTCGCATTGCCAAGGCGATCTCACCTTCAAACTCCTCAGCGAATTGGTTGAGAATTGGCTGTACGGAGCGCCCAAAATCATTTGCGGTCAGGTAGCCCCCCGCCACTGCCAATATTTTTGGCGACAAACGAAGTGCGCGATCTTCCTTCTGGAGGTACCCGTTGTCTTCCAAAGTCAGGCACAATCGCCGCGTTGTTGCGCGGTCAAAACCGGTCAGGCGCGAAACTTCTGCCATGGTAAGGTCTCTTCTGCCGGTTTCGAAACAGGACAAAACCTTTAGGCCTTTGGCAAATGTCGATGCATTGTCTTTGTGGGTCATGTTGACAGGTTTTCTCAAAGCACATATGTTCGATATTCGACCATATGTTCTATTATCGCACAATCTGAAGAAAGATCAAGCCAGATGCCCCAAGTTGGTGACAAATCAGCAATCGACCAGTTTGAAGACACTGAGCTTTGGCTTGTTGTGGCTCAAAGCTCTGAACTGGACATTCCCAGACCAGTCATCCCAGTGACGCTGCGTGGTCAACGGCTCGTTCTTTTTCGTGATGATGACGGCAAACTAGGTCTGATCGGACGAAACTGCCCGCATCGTGGCGCGGATTTATGCTATGGGCGGCTTGAGGATAACGGCTTACGTTGCCCGTTTCATGGCTGGCATTTTGATCGCAACGGCCAATGTGTTGAGCAGCCTGCGGAACCGGCGGACTCTTTGATGTATCAACAAATCAAAGTTCCTATGATACCTGTTGTTGAGCGAGACGGTATTGTCATGGCGTATATTGGCGAAGGCGACCCTTTTGCCAGTGGACCAAAGGAAGGCGAGAAATAATGATCAGCCAGGATTTGAATGATCGGATAACGCGGGTTGGCCCGACTGCCCCTGCGGGCGCAGTTCTGCGTCGGTATTGGCAACCAGCGGGTTTAGCAGAGGAATTGGCACATGGAGATCGTGTGCCTGTGAATTTGCTCGGTGAAAGGCTGGCTATGGTGCGGGATGACACTGACCAATTGGTTCTGGCGACACGGATTGCGTCAAAAGAAGAACCGCCAGCGTTTTACCCCGACGCAAAAGACATAGAGATCGACAAAACGGGGCCAGTGTACCCTGTTGAAAACCGCAAGGGACTGTATTTTGCCTATATGGGTCCAGGTACGCCGCCGGTGTTTCCCAATTTTGATTGCTTCCGCGCGCCTGATAGCCATGTCTTTGCCTTTAAGGGGTTGTGGGAATGCAATTGGCTACAGGCCTTGGAAATTGGGATAGATCCGGCACATGCATCGTTCTTGCATCGGTTTCTTGAGGATGAAGATACCTCTGAAGGGTATGGCAAACAGTTTCGCGACAAGGCTGCACATACAGACATTCCGATGACACAAATCCTGCGTGAATATCCGCGGCCTGATATTGATGTTCAGGAAACCGATTTTGGTCTGAAAATAACCGCGCTGCGTGCTCTGGACAATGGCCAGACCCACGTGCGAGTGACCAACCAGATTTTTCCCGAGGCGATCTGCATCCCAATGTCGCGTGAAATGACGATCACGCAATGGCACGTGCCGATTGATGACGACACTTGCTATTGGTACACAATGTTCACCAGTTTTCAGAACCCGATCAACAAGGATCTGATGCGTGAACAAAGGCTCAAAGAACATCGTTTGCCTGACTACGCGCCGCTGAAAAACAGAACCAATGACTATCATTACGATCCTGTAGAACAGGCCACGACAACCTACACAGGCATGGGACTAGATATCAATGTCCACGACCAATGGGCAGTTGAGGGCATGGGCAGCATCCAAGACCGAACTCAGGAACATTTGGGGCGGTCCGACGCCGCCATTATCCGGTATCGACGGATGTTGCGGGCTGCAATTGCTTCGGTTGAGGACGGTACGGACGATTTGCCGATGCTCAACGGCGTGACGGTCTCTGATATCGTTGGCCCGTTGTCCAATGACGCAATTACAGACAGCGAGGATTGGCAAAATGCCAGTCGGCAGGCCGACACGGCAAGGCGGGCTGAATGCCCTTGGGACGCGACGGTTTAAGGGAAAAATATGAACAAAACTTTGGCCGATGAGATTAAATCCGGCGCGCTCGCTAGGCTTGGGTATCGGGACGAGAACTCTGCCGCCTTGGCCCAAGGCATCATAGAACAAGTTGCAGGGGAAGGCATCGAAACAGTACGCTTAGTCTTTGCGGACCAGCATGGCATTCTTCGAGGCAAAACAATCGCCGCGCGTATGTTAACAAGCGCGTTTTCCTCCGGCATCGGAGTGCCGTCGACGTTGCTTTTGAAAGACACCTCGCACCGCACCGTGTTCGAGGTTTGGGACGGCGATGCAAACGATGCGCCATCCAGCATTGATATGTTGGTCGGCGGCGCAAGCGATGTTTTGCTGGTACCTGATCCCAGTAGTTTTTACCCTTTGCCGTGGGCACCGCACTCGGCAATTGTGATGTGTGACGTGATTGATCGCGCAGGGACAGCATTGCAGTTTTCATCGCGAACCGTGTTGGCAACGGCCGAAAAACAACTGCACGATGCAGGGTATGAGGCCATATTCGGTTTGGAAGTCGAATTTCAGATTTTCCAGATGACTGACGCTGCATTGGACCATGATCAAGCCACGATACCACCCGCACCGATCGAGACCCGCAACCTAACCCAAGGTTGGCAGTATCTAACGGACACCAGATACAGTGAGGCCGAGGACATTCTCGACACCCTTCGCCGTTACGCAGATACAATGGGGTTGGCCCCGCGCACGATGGAAGTCGAAATGGGCCCCAGCCAGTTCGAGTTTACGTTCGACCCATCCGGCCCAATGATCCAAGCTGATCGCTTTGTGCTGTTCCGCACGATGGTAAAAGAGGTCTGTGCTCAGCACGGGTTGCACGCGACGTTTATGGCCAAGCCCAAACTGCCCAATGCGGCCGCCAACGGCTGGCACATTCACCAATCTTTATTGGACCTCAAAACCGGTGCGAACGTCTTTATGTCCAAGGACACATCACTGACGCCTCAAGCCTCGGGTTGGATCGCCGGCCTTTTAGAACACGCTTCTGCGTCTTGCCTTTTGACCACGCCAACGGTGAATGGTTATAAGCGATTTACCGAATTTCAGCTTGCGCCGAACCGCATCACATGGGGTTCGGACAATCGAGGTGCAATGATCCGCGCACTCCTTTACCCCGGTGACAGTGCCAGCCGCATTGAAAACCGTGTCGCGGACACGACGGCAAACCCGTATTATGCGTTCGCGGCGCAAATTCTTAGCGGGCTGTCCGGAATCACATCCGGCAAATCTGCACCGCCGGCAACTCGGACACCCTACGCGAGTAATGCAGCGCAATTGCCCGATAACCTAAGCACGGCAATAGAAGCATTTGAGGCGAGCCAGCTTTTCAGCGCGACGCTTGGTGAAGAGTTTGTCCAGTATCTGGTCCATATCAAACGTGCCGAATGGCAGAGGTATCTGATGACGGTGTCAGAATGGGAACAGGCAGAATACTTTAACCTGTTTTAACATGACCCAAGGAAATGCAAACACTCAGGCCATTCCCGTTAAGGTCACGCACTTTGAAGACATCATCGACGGGTACTTTCCTTTGCAAGAAAGCCTGCGACAGATGTTGTGCCGAAACGGTTTTGCATCCGCATGCGTCACGCTGACCCATGTCCCAATCATGGACATTCCGGGCCTTGCACCGGATGCACCTGTCCCGTTGCGGTTAACCCACGGTACAGCAGGAATTGCTGACAGGTTAGACATCATTGTAACGTTAGATGGCCTTGAGGTGCGGTTGAGCGGAAATGGGAAGTGGCACTGGTATTCCGATGATAAAACACCAGAAAGTCTATTGTCGCCGCTCACGCGGCTGGCTGAACCCGCCATCGTGCAAGGCATTGGAATCGTCGCTGGAGCAACACAGACGCAGACCTTTGGCCAGGTCGCGGTTCAGCAAGACAGTAATTTTGCTATTCTTCAAAAACAGTGGCCTGATCGGCGGGACTTATCATACGTGTCTTTGTGGGCTAGATCACCGTTTTCCGATGGCATTCATAGCCGTATTGATCTGCCCCTTGCTGAATTGTTCGAAATCTCACCCCATGAATTCGAGCGTATTTTGACGCAACACCAAGTATCAAAATTGGGGCCCCCAATATTCACTGAAGTTTTGATACTAAATGATCCTCCGAAATAAACTGGAGTCTGTGAACAGACCTAAAATGAGCGTCCGCATATGGATGGGTCTGAATGCCAATGCCGCCAGCGCATCCGAAGACGTGGATAAATCGACTCACCTTGTTGCCATCGATCCCGGATCTCCGACGTCTGCTTACTAGTGTAAAATATACAGCGACGATTCTTCGTGGTGATCACTCCATCTTTGCCAAAAGACCAAAGTGTTGCGTTAATCGGCTGAGCCCGCCGTCCATTGCGGACTTTGAACTGTGAACTGGGATATTGCGGGCAGCAGCATTTTGGAGAGTGAGCCCCCGTCCCTATCGGGCAAGCTCCTAACGTATCTGCCGCGTTCTGAAACAACAAATCCCGAAATGATATTGACCACAAATCTATAAGAGTGCATATACACCTTATGGAAAACGAACCTCTCATACAAGCCACTGATCTGTCATTCTGCACTTGTTCCAGTTTGCGCAAAGCTGCGCGTGCAGTGACGCAAGCCTATGACAATGCCCTACGGCCAGTTGGTCTGAGAGCGACCCAATTCACACTGCTTGCCACCTTGGCCGGTCGCGGAAAAATGCCTCTGACAAAACTGTCAACTGCACTGGGAATGGACCGGACGACATTAACGCGAAACCTGCAACCGCTGGTACGTCGCGACCTGATCCGTACTGAAAATGAAGAGGACCTGCGCGTCAGGATAGTTGTGCTGACGGACGTTGGCAAACAGGTCTTTGAGGAGGCTCGCCCCAGGTGGGACGCAATGCAAATGCAGATGTCTAAGGGGCTTGGCCAAGAGCGTTGGTCTGGGTTGCTAAGAGATCTTAGCGGGATCACGGCTGTAGTTCGCGACGGCTAGGTCCCTTTTTTTGATCATAAAGGTGCATATACACATAAAGGGAATACTACGATGAACACGCCCCCCAAAAGCCCAGTTTGGACCCAGACATACAAAATCAGTCTTGGCGTCCTGCTCACCGGACAGTTTGCAATTGCATATTTCATAGGCACCAGAGAGATGCTGGTAAACTCTGCGCTCAGCATGATCCCTCCCATCGGCGTTACTGTTGCCATTCCAGTTGTGCTGTTTCTGATCAGTTACCGGTTTTCGGCAAGTTTTCGCAGCTTTGTTCTGGCGCAGGACATTCGGATACTGACGGCGCTGCAGCTTTGGCGCATCATCGGATATGTCTTTCTGGCGCTCTATTCTTTTAAAGTATTGCCTGCCCTGTTTGCTTGGCCTGCTGGCGCTGGAGACGTGATCACCGGTCTTGCCGCAGCTTATGTCCTCACAAGAATGGATCGCGATCCGCAATACGTTTTATCAAGCGGTTATCTTTGGTTTCACGCGTTTGGATTGCTGGATTTCCTTGGGGCGCTTGGCACAGCGGGACTGGCGTCCGGTGCATTTCCGGGGTTGATCTCGAACGGAGTAACAAGTGCGCCGATGGATGTCTGGCCGCTTAACCTTTTCCCCAGCTTCATCGTGCCGGGCTTCATCATTTTGCAGCTCACTGCACTTTTGAAAGTACGGCAAATGCGGCGGCAACTCACTCTGCCGCTGGCACACCCGACTCTCGCCAACCGAATTTGAAGAAGTACCCGAACATGGAAATTGTCATGAACGCTGATCAGGCAGACCCGTACTCTGGTACGCACATTGTCAAACGAGCGACAGTTATTGCTGCGGCCATTGGCACCACTCTGACGCTGATTGCCCAACCTAACGCTGTCTTTGGCAATGCTGGAATCGAAAAACTGCAAATGGCCATGATGTTCCTTACACCGTTTCTGTTGGTTAGCATATCGCAGGTATTTGGCATTCGAGAGGCCAGAAGAGCACTGTCCCAAGGTGTAGGTCGTAACACGGAATTTGCCGCGGTTATGCTTTCCCATGGCATTCCATTGCGTGCGGCGGCACTGGGATTAGCAGTCGGTGCTATAAACACTGCACTGGTGTCGGCGGAAATCGTGATGACAGGTCAAAGCCTGGCTCAATTGCCAGCTAATTTGATCGCCCAAACGCTATTTCTGCCGATGGTCTTTGGCCTACTCTCACAAACTTTGTCGTTCCGCCGCACACTCAGGTTATCGGCGTAACTCCCTCTTCTCAAACTCAACTCTATTCACAAGGAAAAAGACAATGCAAATCAAGACGCCAAGCGCAGCGACAACGGCCGCAGTGTCAAAAAAGCAGTTGTCCGACACAAGCACCGTTCAACGTAGACTACCAAATATTACCGCCGACGCCTGGTTCGCTGAAGGCAACAGGGTGTCGTATGACTGCAAGGGAAGTCGAATTTTGCAAAGCGGGGAGGAGGATCATGCGTCTGATATCGTTCAGGTCTTTCACCGCATCACAGAGGCCGTTGGTGTCAAAAGCGATGCTACATGGACCTCATTCCTTCCCGGTTGGCCAGATGGTTCATACGGTTGCTCAAAAGTTGACCAATGTTTGGCGGGTGATGACATTGGCCCAAGATTGTTTGTTGAATATGTCGGGCATGGCGATTCCGACAAACCTGCCCAATACCCCTACAGCACAATGGAACGGGCAGATATTGTCGAGGCGGCTTGGTTGTCCAAAAAGATAACATCGACGTTTATCGTCGGTTCTGACTATTCTTCAATCGTTGCCCTTGAACTGCTAGCACGCCAACAGGACCGCCGTGAAACCGGCACTGAACCTACAACGCGGATTGAAGGTGTGTTGTTGATCAATGGCGGGTTATATGCGGACGGGCACACGCATCCCTGGTTCACCACGCCAATCTTAAAGTCAGCCTTGGGCGGATTAGTGACCGCACTTGCTCAACGATCAAAGCTGATATTTGCCGAGCTGGTAAAGCCACTTTGGTCAAAGGGCTTTCCGGTCCAACGCGCGGAAATGGACGAGCTTTACAAAGCCATAAATCGGCGAAACGGCGTGGTTGCAATAAGCAAATCGGCCAAGTTTGTCGACCAGCACAAGCAACACGCAAAACGGCTGAATCTGAGCCGTTTGTACCATGCCTCCCGTGATTTGGTTTCTTTTCACGTCATAGGAAGTGACAACGATCCGTTTGAAAGGCGGCAAGCCGAGCTCGCACAAAAACGGTTGGGGGATCAGGGCCTCGATATCCGGATTATACCCGGCGGGCACCTCGCCACATCTTAACAGCCAAAGGAATTGGCAAAAATCATTGCGCAGGTGGCCTCTAACCCAAAAACCGGAAGTAACTGACTGGTTTTGGAAACTCTAACAAGAGGAAAGATTATGGTGACTAAAACACAAACGATCCTCACCAGAACCAGCCTTCTGGCAAAGCCCGGCGAATGGTTTCGCGCCCTTGAAAGGGGAATGGATTACGAGCCGATTGTGGATTTGCACCACAGGATCTCGGTACTAGAAGCCAGATTGAATGCACCGAACTCCAACGCACTGGCGCAAGAAGAGGCCAACCTTACTAAGAGTGGGCGTCAATCAGTGCTTGTGCTGCCGCCTTCGCGTCCATCGCGGGGTTCTCGCTGTGGCCCATCACGGCCATGATGATCGCACCCTCTTTCAATATCATCAATTGCCGCGTCAGGTTTTCTGGGTCAGAAAGCCCCGCGGCTTTGGCTGCTATCGCGAAATGCTCGGACAGTAGGCGTTTGTGCCTCGAGGATTGCATATGAACTGGATGATCTAGTTCCTGAAACTCCGCGCTAGCCTTAATGAACATACAGCCGCGAAATTCTGGCAGCAGAAACCATTCCTCCAGCGCATCATAGATCGCCAGCAACTGCCCCTTGGGTGTATCCGCCAGCGCCTCAACCCGCCGGTACAACCAATTGCGGAAGTTCTCATCTCTTAACCTAAGCGTGGCCAGAATGATGTCTTCTTTAGTGCGGAAATGTTTGTACATCGAGGTTTTTGAAATCCCGGTTTCGGCGACCAGTTTGTCCATGCCGGTCGCGTGGAATCCGTTCGCATAAAAGACATCTAATGCCTTTCGAACCAGTTCATCTCGCTTGTTTGGGCGCATGATTCTCTCACTTTACTTACCGATCTGTACATAAATGATCAACGGACGTGACGCAATGAACGAATATATTACAATTTCAAATCAATAGATTAGGCTTCTTCCAATCCTCTTCGCGGAATTCAATGGAAAATTTCCATTGACTTTATTTACCGATCAGTACAGTTAGTGAATGGTAAAGTTACCGATCGGTACACTTTTTGAAACTCTAGATCCTGAAGGGGTCCCTATTATGAAACGCGCTCGCTCTTCGTTCAAAAACACCATCTCCCAGCTTGTTCTTGTTACGGCTATCGGCCTTGGCAGCGCAGCAAAAGCAGAGGACGGCCTGCCGCACCCGGGCTTTGAAATCACGGCGGGCAACACCGCATTGTTGGTGACCGATCCGCAAAACGATTTTCTAAGCCCAGATGGCGTGGCTTGGGGTGTTGTCGGCGCGAATGTGGTCGCCAACGGAACAGTTGAGCATATTGACGCGCTGTTCGCCACGGCCACTCAAACCGGAATGCCGGTGTTTGTATCGCCGCACTATTACTTTCCGCATGATCACGGTTGGCAGTTCGAGGGAACGCTGGAATTGCTGATGCACAGTATAGGCATGTTCGACCGCCCGAGTTCGTTAAGCACAGAGGGGTTCGATGGCTCGGGCGCGGATTGGTTGGCGCAGTATAAACCCTACATCTACAATGGCAAAACGGTCGTGACCAGCCCACACAAAGTATACGGGCCTGAAACCAATGATTTGGTTTTACAGATGCGCAAACAAGGCATCGACAAGGTGATCATCGCCGGTATGTCGGCCAACCTATGCACTGAATCCCATATGCGCGAACTACAGGAACAGGGGTTCGAGGTTATGGTTGTCACTGACGCGACCGCAGCCGCGCAATTGCCCGGTCTGGATGGATACGCCGCCGCAATGGTCAACTTTCGCATGATCGCCAGCGACGTTGCCGACACCGCCACTGTCACAGCTGATATGCTGGCCGCTGCTGAATAACACCCCCCGCCCTGACCAAATAGAACGTCCCCTCCCGGCGTTTGGTCAGGGCCTAGATC
>Ga0209345_10000530_pt1 | contig 48532 bp, 47 predicted proteins | sample Cruoilmetagenom7_FD_187294 | JGI IMG/M metagenome (GOLD analysis project Ga0209345, IMG submission 187294) | Oil polluted marine microbial communities from Coal Oil Point, Santa Barbara, California, USA - Sample 7 (SPAdes) (version 2) | ecosystem: Environmental > Aquatic > Marine > Oil seeps ... | reverse complement strand
CCCATGTCACCGGCGCGCGCTTGACCGACGGCACTGAAATCACCGCCGACTTTGTTATCATCGGCGTCGGCATCGCGCCAGATACAGCGCTCGCAAGCGCTGCGGGGATCGAGATCGAAAACGGTATCAAAGTTGACGCCCAAGGCCGCAGCAGCGCACCGCACATCTGGGCGGCGGGCGATTGCACCTCATTTCCGTACCGCGGCACCCGCCTTAGACTGGAAAGCGTACCCAATGCCATCGACCAAGCTGAATGTGTGGCCGAAAACATCCTTGGCGCGGGTCAGGACTATGTTGCCAAACCTTGGTTCTGGTCAGATCAATATGACGTCAAACTGCAAATTGCGGGCCTCAATGCCGGCTACGACAAGGTGGTGAGCCGCCGTGCGGACGATAGCGCCTCTTTCTGGTACTACCGGGGCGACACCTTGCTGGCCGTAGACGCCATGAACGACCCGCGTGGCTATATGGTCGGCAAACGGTTGATTGAAGCGGGAAAGTCGCCTGATCCCAGCTTGATCGCGGACCCCGAAACCGACCTTAAGGCATTGTTGAGAGCATGAGGATCATCGCGGGAAAACACCGTGGCCGCCCGCTTGCGTCTGTCGGCAAAGGTGACACGGCTGCGCATCTTCGGCCCACGTCTGACCGGGTGCGCGAAAGCCTGTTTTCTATGCTGACCCACCATGATGTCATCCAAAGCGCACGGGTGCTGGATCTTTTTGCAGGCACCGGAGCCTTGGGATTTGAAGCTTTGTCGCGTGGCGCGTCGTCCGTCTGCTTTATTGAGAATGGCCGCACGGGGCAGCGGCTTATTTCCGAGAACATGCAAATGCTGCGGGAAACCGATGCCTGCGCTTTGCTGCGTCACGACGCCACAAAGCTTAGCGCTTGTCCGCACCCCCCTTTCGATCTGGTCTTCCTCGACCCGCCCTATGGCAAATCTATGGGGCAACAAGCACTTGCCGCAGCGGCCGCCAATGGCTGGCTGGCGGATGAAGCGCTGGTTGTGTGGGAAGAAAACAGCCCGATGATGGCACCTCAAGGTTTCGCTAAGGTCGATCTGCGCAAATACGGCGATACCCATGTGACCCTCTTGCGCTACGCGGCAGGATAACTCCGTTTAGCTCCGGGGCGTGGATTGATTTTTCTTGGGAGTGCCGCACCGACGGCGCAGCGCACAGCAGGGCCATCCCTAGCGGCGCGGCAACAGACGCGGCTATTATTTACCAAGCTTCCAGCGCTGGACGCGTTGACAGGCTGCACGGCTTCGGACACTGCTTAGTCCATGCGTTCTTTGGCACCCATATCACACCTTATTCGTTTCGCTCTTGGCGCAATGATGATCTGTGGTCTGTTGCTGCTGCCCCCTTCCTCTGCTCATGCGGGTGCGGAGACGCATGAAGGTGCCGCTGTCCATCACGCGACATCGACTGCGAGCAAGGTCGTCTCTCACGACGCACCAGAGAATTTGGCCCTACAGCCCGCACAGGCCGATGAGCCGGGCAGCTTTGAAGGTGATCCCTGTTGCGGCGGCATCTGCCTGACCGCCGCGCTTTGCACTCTGCAGGGTGAAACCGTCACTGCGGCGCAGTCGAATACATTCGCCCCAATATCCAAGCTTTTTGTTTCTGCCGAAACCGGCGGAGAGCTGCGGCCCCCTCGAACCTGAAGTGATCCCGGTCGCGTGACGGCCTTCCCACCCGCGCCTTAAGGAGCGGGCAAGATCATCTTTTTTCAGGTTTAATACTCATGAAACCAACACTAATCGCAGGGGCATTGTCCCTGACCCTCGGGGCATGCGCAGATGCGCTCCCGCCCTTCCCTGATGTCACGTCTGCCTATGTGCAAAAGGCCACTCCCCTGCCCGATGTCACGGCGATCAAGGCCGCCGACAACGCCACCCTTGGCAGCGCTGCCCCATTGGGTGAATACCCTTTTGCAGGCTACCGCCGTCGCGGCGTCGTGGACCCGCTCGACTGGCGCCGCCTTAACAGCGAGCAAGCTCCGATGCAGGGGATGCACTGATGAAATGGACTTTGAAAACTGCCCTTGTGGTCACGCCGCTTGTGTTGGCCGCCTGTACGGCGCCTGACCTACCCGTCAGCTATTCCGCGCGGGATGCTGGCTTTGCCAATGTATCGGCCAGAACATCCAAGGCATTGGGTAAGCGGACCGTCTGGACACAGTCACAGGCTGAGACAGGCGCGGTCTCCAAACAGGTGCGCGGCATGGTGCAGGGAAAGACGATCAGCGCTGAAACCGCTGTGCAGGTCGCGCTATTGAACAACAAAGGGCTTCAGGCTTCCTATGCCCAGATTGGCCTATCAGCCGCCGAAGCTTGGCAACAGTCCACGCCAGAGAACCCGGTCGTCTCAATCGGCCTTCTGGGGATCGGCGCGCCGGAGCTTGGGCTTTACCGCGCGCTGGAAAGCGTAATTGCCGTCAACCTTCTGGACGCCCGAACCCGCAAACAACGCATTGCTGTCGCGGAAGCGCAATTCCAGCAAGCGCAGATGCAAGCGGTCAGCGACACGCTGGCGCTGGCCAATGAAACCCGTGAGGCATGGGTCAATGCCGTGGCCGCTTTTGAGACGGTGAGCTATCTAAAACGCGCAGCCGTCACCACCGATGCTGCTGCGGAACTGGCGCAACAGTTGGGCAAGACCGGCGCATTGAACCGGGCGGCTCAGGCCCGTGAACAAGCTTTCAACGCCGAAATGGCGGGGCAAGTCGCACAGGCCCGGCTTGATGCGCAATTGGCCAAAGAGCAGCTTACCCGGCTGATGGGGCTTTGGGGGCAGGACGTCGCATACTATGTGCCCGACGCCCTGCCGCGGGTGCCGAACACCCTCAAACCAACCGGCAATATCGAACGCCAAGCGCTCGCCAACCGGGTCGACCTCGAAGTCGCACGGCTTGGATTGGAGGCAACAGCCAAAGCCTATGGCCTAACCGACGCCACCCGCACGCTGGCCGATCTGGAAGTGATCGCCGGGGCGGAGTTGGAACGCGAGGCCGAGGATGGAGAGATCGAGACCGGCATCACGCCGCAGATCGAGTTTGAGTTCGCCATCCCGATCTTTGATAGCGGCAAGGCTCGGCTTCGCAAGGCAGAACTGAGCTACCTTCAGGCCGCGAATGTGCTGGCCGAACAGGCGGTGAATGTGCGCTCCGAAGCACGCGCGGCAGCCACGGCCTATCGCTCCAGCCATCAAATTGCGCGGCACTATTCCGACGTCGTGCTGCCCCTGCGGCGCACCATCGACGAAGAAGCGCTGCTCAGCAACAACGGCATGATCACCAGCACTTTCGACCTGCTCAACGACGCGCGCGAAAGACTGTCGAGCGAACTTGAGGCGGCGAATGCCAAGCGTGACTTCTGGCTGGCCTCGGCCGGGCTGACGGCTGCGATCTTTGGCGGCGGAAACGCAGGCGGCGGTGCCGGGGGCGAGATGCAAATCGCCGCTGGCGGCGGTGCGGGACATTGAGACAGGACAACGAAAAGATGATGAACAGACGTCAATTGCTGGGGGCTGGTGCTGCGGGTGCCACGCTTGTCTCCTCCAAAGCATGGGGCCAGACCATGAATATGGGCCTGCCCGAAGCGGCCGAGATGGACTCGGCCCTCACCCAAGCGCCGACCCGCCCTACCAGCGGGCCGGATTACAACCCCGTGGTTACGCTCAACGGCTGGACCCTGCCGCACCGGATGAACAACGGGGTGAAGGAATTCCACCTCGTTGCCGAGCCGGTCGAGCGTGAGTTGGCCGATGGCATGACCGCCTATTTGTGGGGCTACAACGGCCAATCCACCGGCCCGACCATCGAAGCGGTCGAGGGCGACCGGGTCCGTATCTATGTCACCAACCGCTTGCCCGAGCACACCACCGTACATTGGCACGGGCTGATCCTGCCCTCGGGCATGGACGGCGTCGGCGGGCTCAGCCACCCCGGCATCCCGCCGGGCAAGACCTTTGTCTATGAGTTCGACCTGACCAAATCCGGCACTTTCATGTATCATCCGCATGGGGATGAGATGGTGCAGATGGCGATGGGCATGATGGGCATGTTCGTGGTCCACCCCAAAGACCCCGACTTCATGCGCGTGGATCGGGATTTCCTGATCATGCTGAACGCCTTCGACATCGATCCGGGCACCTTCATTCCGCGCATCATGACCATGACGGATTTTAATCTTTGGACTTGGAACAGCCGCATCTTCCCTGACATCGACCCGCTTGTGGTCAACCAAGGAGACAAGGTCCGCGTGCGCGTCGGCAACCTAACCATGACCAACCACCCCATCCACATGCACGGCTATGACTTCAAGGTCACCTGCACCGATGGCGGCTGGGTGCCGGAGGCGGCGCAATGGCCTGAGGTGTCCATCGACATTCCCGTGGGGGCCATGCGCGCCTATGAGTTCACCGCCGACCATCTGGGCGATTGGGCGATCCATTGCCACAAGTCGCATCACACGATGAACGCGATGGGCCATGACGTGCCGACGCTGATAGGAACCAATTCTACAAACATGACGCGACAGATCCGCCGCGAGCAACCGGAGTTCATGCCCATGGGCACGGCCGGCATGGCGGATATGGGCGAAATGTCGATGCCGCTGCCCAACAACACCGTGCCGATGATGGCCGGTTGGGGGCCGCATGGCCCGCTGGAAATGGGCGGCATGTTTTCGGTCGTGAAGGTGCGCCAAGGCATCGACGCGGACGATTACGAAGATCCCGGCTGGTACGAAAACCCCCCGGGCACCGAGGCGTATGAATGGACGGGCGAACTGCCAGACTTTGCGCAGAACCACAGCCCGAAAACCCAAATTACGCCCAAACCCACCTCCAAGGGCTGACCGGCCCTCGGGTTACTATTCTTAAAGCAAACATACAGGATAACACCATGAAAAAACTTCTACTCTCAACCGCCGCTTCGATCCTTCTTGCCGCCCCTGCTTTTGCGGCAGGCGCCCATGATGGTGGGCACGACGACAGCGATAGCGGCATGAAAATGGACATGGAAATGATGGTCGGCATGCCGGGCAAGTCCGCCGATGTGGATCGCACCATCGAAGTCACCATGCGCGAAACCGACGATGGGGAAATGATCTTTGAACCCGAAGCCTTCGATTTTAAGCAAGGCGAAACCATCCAGTTCAACGTCACCAATGCGGGCGAAATCGAGCATGAGTTCGTGATCGACACGATGGAAGGCAACGCCAAACACAAAGAAGCGATGGCCGAGATGGCCATGCGTCATGACGATCCGAATTCGGTTCGCCTCGACACCGGCGAAAAGGGCGAGGTGATCTGGACCTTCGCAAACGCTGGGACATTCGAATTTGCATGCCTGATCCCCGGCCACTACGAATCCGGCATGCACGGTCCGATCACCGTGTCCGAAGCTGCGGCGACCCAAGCCGCTGCCCCCGCTGTCTTTTCTACCGGCAAAATCAAGAAGGTCGACGCCAAAGGCAAAAAGGTCACCATCATCCACGGCCCGCTGGAGAACCTCGACATGCCCGGAATGACAATGGTGTTCAAAGCCGATGAGACGCTCATCGCAAAGATGAAGGAAGGCCAAAACATTGAGTTCGTGGCCGACCGGATCAAAGGCAAGCTGACTGTAACAGAAATGAAGTAACGCCCTCGCGGGGCTGGCCCTTCGGTCGGCCCCGCGTCTTTCACCCTTCCCGGCAGGGCAGAATGGGTTCTCAATTATGCAAAATATTTAGCAACCTGACCCGGTGCCGCGCTACGCGTCTCAGCTAATTGCGTGGACACACGGTCAATTGTATTTTACTTGCTCACGGTGTCCTCTTGGGGCGATATTGATGCAAAGCTATTGAAGGAACCCCAAAATGCCCGATGGTAATGCACCCAGCTCAACCGCCGCTTCGCGCAGTGTTGTTGTACAGGAATTCACCAACAGCGTCCTAGATCCAAGCCAACCCATGCTGGGCCCAGTTCAAGATGGCGGTACGATTATCGCCAACACGGCCCCCGGGTGCTGGGGTCCGATGATCACGCCCCGCTTGCGTGGCGGTCATGAGGTTACCCGTCCGGTCTATGTCGAAGGGGCCGAGGTCGGCGATGGGATCGCCATCCGCATCCGCGACATCACCGTGACGTCGACAGCAACCGCTTCGGGGCATGACAGCTCGCCCGAGGGATTTTGCTTGGGCGACCCTTATGTCGCCGCGCGCTGTCCGGAGTGCGACACGGTCTGGCCGGAAACGCATGTCGAAGGAAGCGGTCAGGATTCAGTCCGCTGCGATGCCTGCGGCAACCCTGTCACCCCGTTTGAGATCGTGCATGGCTACACCGTCACCTTTGACGACACCCGCAGCGTTGGGGTCACATTGCCACAAAGCGCCGCCGACACGATTGCGAAAAAAGCAGATCATTATGCCGCCCTTCCGGATGGAAGCCGCCAGCATTCGATCCTGAATTATGCCCCGTCCGATATGCCCGGCACAATGGTTCGCATGCGTCCCTTCATGGGCCAACTGGGCAGCTGCCCCTCTATGCCCATGCCCGACAGCCACAATGCGGGCGACTTCGGTGCCTTTTTGATCGGTGCGCCGCATGACTATGCGATCACGCCTGAATTGCTCGCTGAACACAAGACGGACGGTCATATGGACATCGACGCCGTGCGCGCCGGGGCCATCCTTGTTTGTCCGGTCAAAGTGCCGGGCGCCGGGGTTTACATGGGTGACATGCATGCCGCGCAGGGGGACGGAGAAATTGCCGGGCATACGATGGATGTGTCAGGCAGCATCACACTTCAGGTCGAGGTCGTGAAAAACTATCCGTTGGACGGGCCGGTTCTTTTCCCACTGGAAGAAGACCTGCCCCCGCTCGCCAAGCCATTCACCCCGGCAGAAATCGCCAAGGGTCAGCGCCTCGCGACACGCTGGTCAGTCAAAGAGATTGCCGCGCTGGCACCAATTTCGGTTATTGGCACAGCCGCGAACTTGAATGACGCGATCGAAAACGGCCTGGAACGGGCTGCCAAGCTGCTGGATATGACCGTGGCCGAAGTACGCAACCGCGCCACGATCAATGGCGCAATTGAGATTGGTCGCGCACCAGGCGTGATTCAGGTGACCTTCCTCGCTCCGCTGGACAAGCTGGATGCCGTTGGGCTGGGCGATTACGCGCGCGAGCAATACGGGCTCTGATACCGCACCAATCGCCCCCGCCCGTGCGGCGGGGGCGATACAATTTAAAGAACCGCAGGCCTGCCATGCGGGGCGCAGGCTCTCGCCATAACTCCCTAATTGCCAAGCCACGATCACTGCGCTATGCGCAGCGCATTGGTCGGGCTGTAGCGCAGCCTGGTAGCGCACCTGCTTCGGGAGCAGGGGGTCGGAGGTTCGAATCCTCTCAGCCCGACCAGATGTCCCCTTGGATTTACGTCTCTTCTAAACTGTGTCGGACGGTGATTGCGCCAGCATCGTTGCTATCGCGTCGACGTTTTCACGGCGCAACGGCTTGTCGAGGCAATCCCGCACCACGTCAAAGCGAAGCGCGCGCGCCTTGTCTTCGGGGTTTAACGAGGTGGTCAACATGATCACCACACCGCTTACAAAATGCTCGCCCAGTTCAGCGACGGCGGCTTCCAAAAACTCAAAACCATTCATCTGCGGCATGTTCACATCAAGCAAGATCACATCGACCGGATCGCGCTCTTCTTGTCTAAGATAGGCCAGCGCCTCAGGGGCCATGCGAAAGGCCAGCACCTTATCCACCAGACCTGACCGCTCAAGAATACGCCGATACAGCATCTGATCGACTTTTTCGTCGTCGATGGTCATGACGGTGCCGATCCGCTGCACCGCGCTCATGTGCGCAGCACCGAAAGATTTGCCAAAAAGGTCGTGCCGGTTTTGCCATCCGATTGGACGGCGATGGTGCCATTGTGATTTTCCGCCACGCGACGGCAAAGGGTCAAGCCGATGCCGGTCCCCTCATATTCGTCGCGCAGGTTCAACCGGCCAAAAAGCTCGAACACCCGCGACTGGTCTGCGGGCGCAATACCGATCCCGTTGTCCGAAACCGACAGACAAAGTTCCCCCCGCCCCGTGCCGCGCTCTGCGCCGACACGCACAACAGGCGGCACGCCGGGCCGGGCAAACCTCAGCGCGTTGGCCACGAGGTTTTGAAGCAAGGCGCGAAGCTGCATGGCGTTTCCTTGAACCACCGGCAAAGGGCCGCGTTCAACCCTTGCGCCGCGTTGGTCTATCGCGGATTTCAGATCGCTGAGGATGTCTGTCATAATCGCATCAAGATCGACCGCGGCAAAGGCGATTTTCTGACCCAAGGTGCGCGAATAGCTCAGCACATCTTCAATCTGTTGGCCCATGCGCCCCAAAGTCCCGGCAGCTTCTTCAATAAGACCGCGCGCATCCGCGCTCAGACGGTTTTCTTCGTACTTTAGCTCATCAAGGATCATGCGCACGGTGTTTGCGGGGGACAGCAGATCGTGCGAGATCGAGTAGGTAAAGTCGCGCTGTTCGCCGCGCAACCTTTCACTGGTGAGCATGGCAGCCCGCAGGCGGATAAGGTCAGACACGCAGGCGGCCAGCTTGTCGGCCCGCACGATCTCCGCTTCGGTCCAACTGCGCACTTCGGGCTGCATGATACACAAGCCGCCGACAACGGTGCCACAGGGGGCGGAGATCGGCAGACCAAGGTAAGCCAACGGCCCGCCGACATGGGCATGGGTCGCCTTAATCAACGGGTGTTCGCGGGCGTCAGGCACCACCACCCGCGCTTCGGTCAGTGGGACATGCTGGCAATAGGTCATTTCCATTGGCAGGCCACGGGCCTTGGCCAGTGCCGGGGGGTGTCCATTCTGACTCTTGTAGAAAATACGGCGCTGATCATGGTCAAGGATCGACACATGCGCCGCTGGCACGTTCAACAAATCGCAAGCCAACAGGCTGAGATTGTCAAACTCCGGCTCGGACGGCGCATCGAGCAGTCCGAGTTCCTGAAGGGTGAATTGCATGGCGTGCGTTCCTGGCCCGAGTGAGCGTTCGCCCCCAGATAGCACAGGCAAGCTTAACAACCTGTTGCCAGCGTCCCGCCGATCAATTCCAGAAAGTTAGCCACCATAAACCCGGATCAGCATCCAAAGCCCCATGCCCAGCATCATGACATTTTCGGTCAGCGACACGAAGCCCAAGGGCACATTGCTCGACCCGCCGACGCAGGCACACTTCAACTCCCGCTTGTCGATATAGACAGCCTTGATCACAGACACCGCTCCGATTGCACCGATGATGATTGCTACGGGCGCCGAAAGCCACGTCAGCGCCCCGGCAGTCATCAAGATACCCGCCAAAGCTTCGCCAAAAGGATAGACCTTCCCATAGGGCACCCAACGCTGTGCCAGCAGGTCATAGTTTAAGAACATGGTCGAAAAGCTTTCGATGTCCTGAAGCTTTTGCACCGCAAGAAAGCACATCGAAATCGAAATAAACCACTCAAATGCGCGTAGGGTGAAGATGTTGCCGAAACTGTACCACGACAGGCCGAGCGCCATTAAAAAGGCAACTCCGAAGATCGCGACAACAGGTTGGTAGCTGGTGTCGGACTGTTCCTCTTTTGGCTTATCAAGCCCAAAATGCACCCGCAGATCCTCAAAACCGCCGATCCGTTTGCCGTCGATATAGGTCTGTGGGGTCGTCTCCACATTCTCGCGCGCCATGAAGGCATCGGTCTCTTCCCGGGTGGTCAGGTGATGGTCTTCCACCTCAAAACCTTGGCGCTCCAACAAATCTTTCGCTTTTAAACCGTAGGGGCAAAGGTGATCTTTCATCACCATGCGGTACAATTCAGCGGTTTTCTGGTTTCCGTCAGCCATGAGATGACCTCCTATTTGCCGTCGACCTCTGGTGTCGCTTTTGGCCCACCTTCAAGATCAGTGATCAGCGCCTTCATCTCAGCAATTTCTTTCCGCTGCGCCTTGATAATGTCGTCAGCCAACTTGCGCACGCGGGGGTCCGAGATGTTTGCCCGCTCACTGGTCAGAATGGCGATAGAATGGTGCGGGATCATCGCGCGCATCCACGATTTGTCATCGACCGTTGTCTGGCTTCGGACCAAAAACAGGGCCACGGCAAAGACGACGATACTGCCGACAAAAATCGCGGCGTTGATTTTTTTATTGCTGTACATGCCAAGCATGAAGGACAGCATGATCACCGCCATGACCGCGCCCATATAAATTGCCATATAGGTCCGCGTTTCACTGAAAAAGACGTGATCGAATGCGTAGGTGTTGAGATACATCAGCCCCAGCATCACAACTGTAGAGGTGCCGATCATTGCGAAAAAACGCCAATAGGACATGGAGTAGCCTCCCGAGTTAAACTCACTTCATAGTGAGAAAACGAGGTTCCAGCGCAGGACGGTTCCAGCCGGAGGCCAAAAAGTTCCACGGGAAACAGAGAGTGGGGCTTTTGTTAAGTCGGATCAGTGACCGAGATAACTGTCTCTCAGGCGGCCAGACTGTAATGCTGTGTGGGGATCGAAACCGTCCAACGCAGAGAGGTCGCATCCGTGACCGTATCTGCTGTTCCGTCGACCATCGCGGGGGCCAGTACCGACAGGACTTTGCTCCCAAACCCGCCATTTTGCTTGGCATTTGGGTCAAAATTGATCCCGGTTTCACTCCAAGCAAAGCACAATGCGCCGTCCTCAGCGTGGTGCCACGCGCAGCTGATAGCGCCCAGACCAGTTCCGAGGGCGCCATATTTCGTCGAATTGGTCGCCAGTTCGTGCAGTGCCATACCTAGCAATTGCAACGCTTGCGGGCTAAGAGACGCCGCCGGGCCTTCGACCGAAATAAGGTCGGATTGACCGTGTGTGAAAGGGCTGAGCTGGGCGCGGACGAGCTTGCCGATATTGGCCGACGACCATCCCCCTTCGACCAGCAAGTCAGTGGACCGGGCAAGCGCTTGAATTCGGTCGCCGAACGCTTTGTTGAATTCAGCCAATGTCGCCGCCGTGCCTGCCGTTTGGCGCTGCATTGCCGTGACCAACGCCAGCATATTTTTGGCCCTGTGGATGACTTCGCGCGACACCAAATCACGAACTTCCTCAGCCATGCGGGAGGCGGTCACATCGTGATGAATGCTCGAGATCGAGACAATATCGCCTGACAGGGTACGGATCGGCGTGCAGGAAATGACCACATGGCGCTCGCTACCATCCTTGGCGAGGCGCACAGCCTCAAACTGGCGCAGATCGCCCGCGATAATTTGGTCGCGATACTCAAAGATACGGGTGGGCCAGTCTTGGGGATAGAGCATCTCGACAGACTGGCCGAGCGCTTCTTCGTCCTCATAACCATAAAGACGGTTGGCGCCGGGATTCCAGCTGATGATGTTCCCGTTTAGATCATGGGTGACGATCGCCTCGCCCGTGGTCGCAACCAAAGCGGCGAATGTTTCCGCCTGAACATGGGCCTTTTCAATATCATCATGGGCCATACGGCGGGTGGTTACATTGCGGTGCTGGACCAACAAACAGGCATTGTTGCCAATCATCATCCGATTGGCATTCAGCAAAAACCACCGCCGCACACCGGGCCCGTCGCAGGGGTATTCGCCTTCAAACGAAGCGCCTGTTTTCAATGATCTCTTCAGCCCGGAAAGCACAGTATCCGCCTGCACCACGGCACTCATCACAGCCGCCTCGCAGATGTCGAAATAATTCGCGCCTAGGTAATGAGATTGCGCATCGCCCCCATTCTCTTCGCAGAACATTTTCCACGCAGTGTTGACAGCAATGATCGTGCCATTGGGATCGATGATAACGACCTCATCGGTCATCGCATCAATCAACTCAAAATGGCTTTCGTTCAGCTTTAAGGCTTGCGACTGCTCGGACATCTACGATGTCATAGAGCATTGGCCAGAACAACAAAAGTTAACATAGGTTTCATTTCTGAATGGATTTGCAATTGAGGCTTTGAAGCGAGTTTACAGCGCCTTCTAGCGCAGACGTGCCGTTGGTCGATCTAAGGAAGGTCAAGGCACTTGATCCAAATCAATGCACTTGGCTGCCGAAAACTCATAGTGGTGCGAGTCATCTGAGGAAACCGCTATGCAAAATGCAACAATTACCGTCATCCTTGGCGAAAACGCGCAGCCCGAACAACTGGAGCCCCTGAGCCGGGCCGCCCAAGAACACAACACGCATTTGATCGTCATGTTGCTGTGTGAGGTGCCCCCTATTGCGGTATATTCCATCGGCATTGGCGAGTTCAGCACCTACTCACTGCCGGAGGGCTGGCAGGCCGACGTGGATGACGCGAACACTGCCGTCGAAGCGCAGCGGGGCAAAATATCTCAATATTTGGCCGATCAGGGTGCGAGCGCTGAGGTACGGGCTGTCTGCGGCGAGGCGACTGGCCTGCGAAATGCCGTAGCGAGTGCGGGGCTGGTCTGTGACACGATCATTATTGGGGACGATCTTCGCTCGGATGAGCGCCTGTTCAACGATGTCCTTCACGCAGCTCTTTTTGAGTCCTCCGCAGCCGTCATGCTCAACGCGGCAAACAACCCCAAAGCGCTGTCCCCGCAATCTGTCTTTGTGGCGTGGAAGCCGGGCGTCCCGGCGACGCGTGCCATCCGCGCCGCACTCCCGGTTCTGCGCAGGGCGCAGGATGTAACTGTAGGTCTGTTCGATCCAATTTTGTCCGCTTCTCAAGACGGAGAAAACCCCGGCTCTGGCTTGGCCGCCTGGTTAAATCACCAAGGTTGCAGCGTGGCGGTGCAGCAGTACCCAAGCGGCGGACAGGAAATCGGGACCGCGATTACAAAACGAGCACAGGAGACCGGCGCAGGGCTGATTGTGATGGGCGCTTATGATCATTCGCGTCTGCGTGAAACGGTCTTTGGTGGCACTACCCGCACCCTCCTCGAACAGCGCGATTGGCCCGTTCTTCTCTGTCACTAGCCAAAGCGCTGTTGTCCCGAGATGTCCGATCACCCGTAAAACCAAAGGTAGACAACGTCATGCGTCACCGCTTAACAGCCATCGCCGGACTATCTTGCATTCTCCTTTCCGCCTGCACCGAAGGGTCCGTCGCGGACTCTGAGACAGTTAGCGAAGGCCAGCGGATTTATGCGAAGGAATGCGCGGCCTGTCATGGTGCCCGCGGGGAAGGTGCCGGACCGGCGTCGCTCAGCTTGGCCGTGGTGCCGCCAGATCTGGTGTATCTCAAACAACGGAACGATGGATATTTCCCGCGGGAATTCGTGAGCCGGTTTGTCATGGGACGTCTGGAAAAAGATGACCCCGCCTCCCCCATGCCTGACTTTTCGGCGGTCGGATTGCGCCATGTTTACCCTGACGGAGGTGCGGATGGCGAGGTATTGGAGACGGATTTCGCGAATTTGCTCGACTACCTTGAAGCGATTCAAAGGTAGACCGCAAATGGGAGCAGCACCAAAATTCGACGCGGTGCCCGCGTTTGATACGCGCACCGTCGCGACCTTAATGACCCGCAACCCACGCACCGCATCGCCAGAGCTATCGCTGGAGGATTTGGTTAATGGCATATTCCTAAGGCATGCGGTCAGCTTTGTTCCGGTAGTCGAAGACAGTATCCTTTTGGGCTATGTCGATGCTCAGATTGTGCGAAAGATCGACCGCGAGCATTGGACGACAACCAAGGTTGAAGACGTGGTCGAAAGCGTGAATGGCAGCAACACCGTTTTCTACGACAGCTCCGTGACCAACCTTATGCAGAAAGTCACGCGAACTGGCCGGCGCAAGTTTATCGTTGTAGATGCGCATGGACTGGTTGGTGTCATCTCTCTGTCGGACCTTATTGCAGTCCTGAAGGTCTTTGATATTCGATAGCTTGCATGCAACCGCAGAACCGCGTTTGCTGCCCCATAAGCCTAATTCAGACGGAACCCTTGCATGCAGATCAATGACGAAAGCCCTGTCCTGCTCGCGCTCTTGGATGCTGCAGTCGATGCTATGATCGTCGCGGACCACAAGGGTGTTATCATGCGCGCCAACAAGGCGGCCGCACGGCTTTTCGGACATGAGGCTAACGCATTGGTCGGGGAGAATGTGCGCATCTTGATGCCCAAGGCGATGGCCTCACAACACGATGGATTCTTGCGGCATCACCTTGATACCGGTGAAAAGCGGATCATCGGGATCGGGCGCGATGTCGAAGGTCTGCGCGCAGATGGCAGTGTCTTTCCGCTGCATTTGTCCGTCGGACGCGCTGATATTTCGGGCGAAGTCGCCTTTGTAGGTATCATGCATGATCTTTCGCGCCGAAAAGCTGCCGAAGAAGCGACTGCCCGGTCGCAGCGCATGGATGCGATTGGCCAGATGACCGGCGGCATTGCGCATGACTTTAACAACCTGCTCACCGTGGTCATCGGCAATCTGGAACTACTGGAAATGGCTGAAACCTCCGAGAAAAGCGGCGCGCTGATTTCTGATGCGTTGGAGGCCGCCGAGGTCGGCGCAGACCTCACCTCGCGGCTTATGGTCTTTGCCCGGAAAAGCACCCTGAACTCAGAAGTGATTGACTTGAACGCCGACGTGTCCAAGGCCGTGGCAATGCTCAGCCGAACCATCGGGGCGCATATCGCGGTTGAGACGGCCTTTGCCGACGATCTGTGGCAAGCAAAGATCGACGCGACCCAGCTTCAAACTGCCGTCCTGAACATCGCCTTGAATGCGCAAGACGCCATGCCGTCGGGTGGCAAGATCACACTGGAAACCCGGAACATGCGGCTGGACGACACTTATGTCGCACAGGAAATTGGCATCGATATGGGTGATTATATTCGCCTGTCCATTGCCGATACCGGCGAAGGCATGTCAGCCGAAACCAGAACCCGCGCGATGGAGCCGTTCTTTTCTACCAAGCCAGTCGGTCAGGGAACCGGACTGGGCCTGTCTATGGTCTATGGTTTTATCAAGCAATCTGGCGGGCATATTGCGATTTACAGTGAGGTTGGCAAAGGCACGACGATCAGCCTGTACTTTCCAGCCTTGCAAAGCACCACAAAACGCGACCCATCCGTTGGGCAAGACCCCGAGCGAAACGACGGGATCGGCGCGGGGCTGCGGGTGCTTTTGGTCGAAGATGACCCAATGGTCCTGCGCCTGTCAGAGACTCGGGTGAAAGCGCTCGGCTTTCAATGCGTGACAGCGACAACCGGTGATGCCGCTTGGGAAATCTTGCAAGCGCGGGAGGACATCGACGTGGTCTTTACTGATCTGGTGATGCCCGGTGAGCTTTCAGGTCACGCTTTGGCCACACGGGTCGCCGAAAAGATGCCGCTTATTAAAATTCTGATCACCTCAGGATTTTCGGAAAACATCCTGCGGGGGGATGAGGCGAATTACGAATTTGCCATATTGCGCAAACCTTACCGACAAGCGGACCTTGCCGAAGCATTTCGCGCTTTGCTGGACGGCTAACGCCCCGACGCGATAGCGTTTTCAGTCAGGATATATCCGATGCCCCGAACCGTCTTGATTAACAAAGGGCGCGCCGGATCTCGTTCGATCTTTTTGCGCAGGCGCGCCACCTGATTGTCAATCGTGCGGTCCAAGGGCGCCCAGTTCTGCCCATCAATCAGATCCATTAAACGGTCGCGGGACAAAGGCTTCTTGGCGTGGTTCAGAAAGGCCGCCAACAGTTTGAAATCCGCCGTGGTCAGGTCGCATTCCTGACCGTCACGGGCCACCAGCAGCATCCGGTCGAGCTTGACCTTCAAACCATCGAGCAAGAGCCACGGCTCCTCTGCCTTCTCTACTTGCTCCTTCGTTCCCGCGCCTTTGTCGCGCTTGCCGCTGCGGCGCAGAACCGACCTGACACGCGCCAAAACTTCTCGGACGTGGAATGGTTTCGTCAGATAGTCATCAGCGCCAAGTTCCAGCCCCACCACGCGGTCAATCACGTCGTCTTTCCCCGTGACCATGAAGATCGGCACATTGTGGTCACGGTTAAGCTCTCGTGCGATATCCAGCCCATCCTCGGCCCCAAGGTTGAGGTCAAGCGTCACCAGATCGAATTTTTCTGCTGCAAACGCCTCGCGCACGCTTTGCGCGCTATGCGCCTCAACCACAGTATAGCCATCTCCTTCGAGGCACCGCCGAAGAAGCGTTCGGACTTTCGCGTCATCGTCGACGACTAGGATATTTCTCTCAGCCACGATCACCATCCATACAAGTTCGGTTTTTTATAGTTCGCAAACCTGATCAGGACCACCCGTCGGCGGTGCAGATGGCGCGCGACAAATTGTTACAAAGGAATACATCCGCAAAGGTCTTTCTGCGACGCGCCCCTGAGATTGTGACCGCAACCTCAGAAGGACGATCGCATGTACGTGACATTATCTAGTGAATTTACCCCCGCAACCCGCTTGCCCGGTGGCGGCCTGCAAGCCCATGCCCCCGCGACGGCCTCACAACGCAAACGTCAGGGTGTTGGAACGCATCTCTTTCGCGAAGGCGACATTGCCAATAATATCTACGAAATCACATCAGGCGTCTTTCGCCTTACCCGTGTTCTTGACAATGGCCGGCGGCAGGTCATCGCCTTTGGCCTGCCCGGAGATATTATCGGGTTTCCAAACGGCACCTCCCACCACAGCGATTGCGAGGCAATTCAAACCGCGGAAGTGATCGCACATCGGCGCCATGCGCTCGACAGCCTCGGAGGGGACCACGAGACACACCAGCGGCTGTTGCATGCGGCATTGCGCGAAATCTCTGCCATGCAGGATCATTTCATGATGCTCGCCCGGAAGTCCGCAGTTGAAAAGGTCGCCTCTTTTCTCATCACGCTGGCGGAACGCATCGGCACGCCGATTGGCGGATGCACCCGTTGCTCGCTTCCCATGAGCCGTGCCGACATCGCTGATTTCCTTGGCCTCACAATCGAGACCGTCAGCCGGACCCTCACCCGCCTGCGGAAAGAAAATATCATTGCGTTGGATACATCTCAGACCGTTCTCATAAAGGACATGGATGCCCTCGTCTCAGCCTCGCAGGTCAGCGATTAAGCGGCATTTCCGACCTCTATCTATAGCGGCCTATATTCGCGGCATCAGACCAACGGCTTAGCCCAGGCTGTCTGGTGTCGCGTTTTTGCGCATTTCATCGGTCTCTGCTGGCACATCACCGTCTAGCAGAATACGCGCCGCATCGCCTTCTAGATCTTCGTACTGGCCATTGCGCAATGTCCAAAGGCAAGCTGCAAGCCCTGCTGCACCGAGCAAGACGGAAACCGGAATTAAGACAATCAGGATATTCATCGGCGCACCGCATTCAAAACGACGAGGATGGAGGAAGACGACATCACCGCAGCCGCCATCAGCGGAGTGGCGAAACCCATGACGGCAACCGGGATCGCCACGGCGTTGTAGACTGCGGCCAGCCCCAAGTTCTGCCGGATGCGGCTTCGCGCCCGGCGGGCCAAGCGCAGGGTATTTTCAACCGCGCATAGATCACGGCCTAGCATCACCCCATCCGAGGCGACCCTTGCGGCATCAAGCGCCGTTGCGGGTGCGAGCGACGCATGTGCGGCGACGAGCGCGGCAGTGTCGTTCAACCCGTCGCCCACCATAAGCACGCGCTTGCCCCGCTCGGCCATACCGCGCACCAGCGCCGCTTTGTCTTCCGGGCGCACCCCCGCATGAACCTGCGCAATCCCCAACCTTGCCGCCAAAGCGTCTGCGCGGGCCTGCGTGTCACCTGAGATCATTACCACCTCCACGCCCTGCCCCTGCAATGCCTCGACCACCGCAACCGCGCCGGCGCGCAGCGTTTCATTTAGCGGCAGGGGGATGCAGCGGTCCGGCAGGTAGAGCGCGGGTCCGTCCTCGCCCCGCCCCAGCCGCACGGGCGCGCCATTCCACAGGCCACAAACCCCTTCGCCCGGCACCTCATGCAGACCGCTCAGCGCGGCGGGCTTGTGATCGGAGAGCGCCGTCGCCAAAGCGCGCGACGCCGGGTGATCCGAGGCATGCGCCAAGCCCAAGGCCACAGAGGCGGCGGCGGGATCAAGATCAGGCAGTTGCGCGACGCCTTCGGTCAGCGTGCCAGTCTTGTCGAACATCACCATGTCGACGTCGGCCAGCCGTTCCAGCGCAGTAGGAGATTTCAGCAAGACACCCCCCCGAAACAGCCGCCCTGTCATCGCTGCTGTCACGGCAGGGATGGCAAGCGCCAGAGCACAGGGGCAGGTAATGATCAACGTCGCCGTGGCCACCGCAATGGCATGATGCAAATCCCCCGTCAGCCCCCACCAGACGACGAAAGCCACGGCAGCCAGCCCATGCACCACCGGCGCATAAAGCCGCGCTGCGCGGTCCGCGATGCCGCTGTAGCGGTGCTTGCCGGTCTCAGCCACATCGACCAACGCCGCCAAACGGCGCAAGGTGCTGTCTTCGGCCCGTCGGGTAACGCGTAGGGTCAGGGGGGCACCAAGGATCACTTCGCCTGCACAGACCGGATCACCGGAAGCGATGGCGATTGGCTCGGCCTCACCGGTGAGGGCCGACCGGTCGACCATCGCGGCAGCTTCGGCAATCCCATCCACCGGTGCGCGCGCACCTGCGGCTAATGCGATCCGGTTCTCGGGGATGAGCGCGGCCACATCCACAGTCTCGCGCCCCTCTCCAGTTAGCCGGGTCGCACGGGGCAATTCCAGCGCTGTGAGCTCCGCCGCCGCCGAGCGCGCTGTGGCCCGTGCGCGATGCTCAAGATAGCGGCCGACGAGCAGAAAAAAGGTCAGCGATAGCGCCGCATCGAACCATGTATGCGCCCCTGTAGCGGCAAAGGTCTCATAAAGCGATGTCGTCGCGGCAAGCAGGATCGCCAGCGCAATCGGCACGTCCATGTTCATCCGTCCAGCCCGCAAAGCAACGGCCGCCGACGCAAAGAACGGCACCGCCGAAAAAGCCAAAGCAGGCAGTGCGATGGCCGCCGAGACCCAGTGGAACATCACCCGCGTGACATCCCCCGCCCCTGACCAAACGGCGACCGACACCGCCATCACGTTCATCATCGCAAAGCCCGCCACAGCGCCACGGGCCAACAGACGCCGACCTTCGTCGTCGCCCGCTGGTCGCAGGGCGGTGGCGTCCAACTCATGCGCTTCAAAGCCCGCGTCGTTCAGCGCCTGCAACGCCGCGCCGCCGTCATATCCAGGGGCAAGGACAACACGCACCCGCTTGGCCCCAAGGTTGACCCGCGCCGTCTGCACGGAAGGCAATCTCGCCAGCACCCCTTCCACCCCCGAAATACAAGCCGCACAACGGATTTGCGGCAGGGCGAGATGGAGGGCCGCCTCGCTTTCCGGCAGGCTTCGCGCCACAGCGTCAGCCGAAGGGGCAGCCGCAATGCAGCCCGGACAGGCGGCAATCGTCATCGCACTACCCTGAGCGAGATGCGGCGGCGAAAGAGCGTGCCGTCGCCCGCGCGCATCTCGATCCGCAGGTTCCAATTGCCCGGCCCAGCCGTCACAGGCGCGACCCAGGCTTTGCCGTCCCAGTCGAACGCGGGGGTCATGTCATCCGCCACGGTTGTCGCACGGCCCAATGTTGCGGTGACGATCTCCGGCATAACAACACCCGCGCCCGCGTCCTGCACTGCAAGTCTGAGCGCTGTTTCTGTCAGGTCGGTTTGCACAGTCCAGCCCAAGGCTTCCTGCGCGGCGCGGTCCGTATCGAAGTTTTGCGAGGCGACATAGCTCGACTCGGTTTCTTTGCCGGGAAAGGTCCGCACCGCGTTGACCGCCAAAGCAAGGTTCACCGTGATGATGATTGAAAAACCACCAACGAACATCGCCAGCACATGCCAGCCTGTGAGGGGGCGTTCAGTCTGTACTGCGTTCATTGAGACCTTCCTTTCCATTAAAAATCGTATTGCTGTAAGCCCGCTCCCCCGAGGTGACGTCTTCGACCCAGAGCCGCAGATCACTGCGCTGCCGTCCGGCGGCAGGGGTTTGCGGGGGCGCGATGACGTAGACCCGTTGCAACCGGCTGGTGTCAGCAGGCACCTCGACCACTGTGTCGGGCGCGCCTTCGAGAGCCAGTTGCAAGCCCGTGTCAGCCACCAGCGACAGCCGAAAATCCCGCGCCTCACCGTGCTTGTTGCGCAGGCGGATGTCATAGGCGTTGCGGATCGACCCGTCAGAAAGGGTGACGTAAGTCGGGTTGCGAACCGGGGCGATGGTCATGTCGATCTCGGGCCGGATGAAAAGGGCGACAACCAGCGCCACCCCGATGGCGGCCCAAGCAGTGGTGTAAAAGATCGTCCGAGGGCGAAAGATATGCTGCCATAGTGGCTTGGGCTGCCACGGGGGTTGGTTGGCCCCGGCAACTTCACCAGCGGGCGCTTCGGCAAGCCCCGCGACCCCGGCGCTTTGCATCGGTTGGGTCGGCGGCTCATCGTCCAGCGCGAGATAGTCAATCAATCCACGGGGCCGCCCGATCTTGGCCATCACATCGTCGCAAGCGTCAATGCAGAGCGCGCAGGTGATACACTCCATCTGCTGGCCTTCGCGGATGTCGATCCCCATCGGGCAGACCGCCACACAGGCGTTGCAATCAATGCAATCGCCCAACACCTCGCCGCTGCGCGACTGGCGTTCGGCGGCGATGTTCTTGTCCACCGCCGCCCCATAGCGCGCCACGGCATCGCCGCTGCCAATCGCCTCGGCTGCCGCCTTTTGACGTTTCACCCCACCCTTGCCACGCGGCTCCCCGCGCCAATTGCGGTAGCCGACTGTCAGCGTGCCGGGGTCCATCATGGCACCTTGGATGCGGGGCCAAGGGCACATGTAGATGCAGACCTGTTCGCGCATGAAGCCGCCAAAGATAAACGTCGTAGCGGTGAGCACGGCGATGGTCGCATAGGCCACCGGGGCAGCCTGCAGGCTCATAAGGTCACGCGCCAAGGTCGGCGCATCGGCAAAATAAAAGACCCACGCCCCGCCCGTCGCCACGGCGATGACCAGCCAGACCGCCCATTTGGTCAGGCGCAGCCGCCCTTTGCGCAGACTCCACGGAGCATTGTGCAAGCGGATACGCGCATTGCGGTCGCCCTCGATCCAACGCTCGACAGTCATGAAGAGGTCCGTCCAAACCGTCTGCGGGCAGGCATAGCCACACCAGACCCGGCCCAAAGCGGAGGTAAACAAAAACAGCCCCAGCCCCGCCATGATCAGCAGGCCCGCCACGAAATAGAATTCATGCGGCCAGATTTCGATCCAGAAGAAGTGAAAGCGCCGATTGGCCAGATCGACCAGCACCGCTTGATCAGGCAGGTTCGGCCCCCGGTCCCAACGGATCCACGGGGTGATGTAGTAGATGCCCAGTGTGAGGATCAGAATGACCCATTTTAACCGGCGAAAGAAACCGCTCACCCGGCGCGGAAAGATCGGCTCACGCGCAGCGAAAAGCGGGGGGGAGGCGTTTGACATAAGAGGTTTGGCTCCGAGTTATGTCTTGCGGCCTACACCCTTGATGTGCAGGCCGCTTTGATCTGCATCAAACCTGCAAATCATCTTTTGCGCTGGCTCATTCGGCAGGCGCAGCCTCAGCATCGCCCACGGCAGCCTCACCGCCGCCCAGACCATAGACATAGGCGGTCACAGCCCGGACCTCAGCTTCGCCCAAACGCGCCTGCCAAGGTGGCATTACCCCCATGCGCGGCGCTTTGAGTTGCCGCAGGATCGCCTCTTGGCTGTCGCCACGCAGCCAAATCGCATCGGCAAGGTTCGGGGCGCCGATCTCGCGATCACCTAGCCCCTTCTCACCGTGACAGGCGCTGCAATTGTCGGCATAAAGCGCGGCCCCTTTCGCGGCGGCGGTCGCGTTGTGATCGAGATCCGACAGGCTGCGCACGAAATGGGCGGTGGCGTCCAATTCAGCGTCTTCCATCCAGTCAAACGGCGGCATTTCCGAAAACCGCGCGTCGGGGTCTTCTTCGTTGCGGATGCCGTGACGGACGGTATAGGCGATGTCGTCCATCGTGCCGCCCCAGAGCCAATCATCGTCCAACAGGTTGGGATAGCCCGAGGCCACAACGCCCCCTGCCCCCGCGCCGTGGCATTGCGAACAATTGGCTGCAAAGACCGAGCGCCCGGCTTGAACCGCAAAGCGGTGCAGGTCTTCGTTGTCCCGCAGCACGGCCAAATCGACAGTGACGAGGCTGTCGATCAGATTCGCGTTCGACAGGTCCACGCGCTTAATCTCGGCTGCGACTTCGGCGCGGGTGGAATAGCCCAACAACCCTGCCGTCGCGCCCGAAACCATCGGCCAAGCTGGGTAGAGGATCGTATAGATCACACCCCAGACAATGGTGGCGTAGAAGGTCCAGAGCCACCAACGCGGCAGAGGGGTGTTCAGTTCTTCGATGCCGTCCCAACTGTGGCCGGTGGTCTCGGTCCCGGTGGTGGGGTCGATCTTGCGATTGTCGGTCATTGGCGGGCTCCGTCATTGCGGGCTTGGTCAGGGTTTTCATTCCGGAAAGGCACATCCGCCGCATCATCATGCAGAGCGCGCGAGCCGGGGCGGTAGGCCCAGCCGATGACCCCAAGGAAAATGAGCGTCAGAACCAACAGCGCCCAGCTGTCGGCCAGTTCACGAAGAAGGGAATAGGTGTCCATTACAGCGCCCTCAGCGATTGGCGTCAGGCACGAAGGTCGAGAAATCGACCAGCGTTCCGAGCATTTGCAGATAGGCGATCAGCGCGTCCATTTCGCTGACCCCCGGTTGGCCGTCAAAGCTGCGCACCTGCGCGCCGGGGTAGCGCTCCAGCAGCCCGTCGTAATCGCCGAAAGGATCGACCTGCACACGGAAATCCCCGCTGGCGCTGGCGATCATCTCATCGCTGTAGGGCACGCCGACCATGCGGTGGGTCTCAACCAGATCGGTCACATTGTCGGCGTCAAGCGGCGCGTCCATCAGAAAGGCATATTTGGGCATGACGCTTTCCGGCACGACCGATTGCGGGTCCATTAGGTGATCAACATGCCACTCGTCCGAATAGCGCCCGCCGACCCGCGCCAGATCCGGCCCGGTGCGCTTGGAGCCCCATTGAAACGGGTGATCATACATCGATTCAGCGGCAAGGCTGTAATGGCCGTAGCGCTCTGTCTCGTCGCGCATGGGACGGATCATCTGGCTGTGGCAGACATAGCAGCCCTCGCGCACATAGATTTCGCGCCCGGCCAACTCCAACGGGGAATAAGGGCGCATGCCCTCAACCTCCTCAATAGTGTTCTCCAGCCAGAAAAGCGGCGCAATTTCGATAATGCCACCGATGCTGACCACCGCCAGCGAGGCAATCAGCAACAGGGTCGCATTGCGCTCAAAACGCTGATGAAAGGTGATCGTCTGCGTCTCGGGTGGCAGCTCATTAGGAACTTTGCCCGTCTTTATGCCTTCGCTGGCAGTGACGACCTTGGGGTCGTCGGCGGGGTCATAGTTCGGGCTTTGGGGGTTCTTGGCCATTGATCTTACTCCGCTGGCAGGGCGACGGTGATGGGGCGGGCTTCGGGGGCGCGGATGGTCATCCACATGTTCCAGACCATCACCACGCCGCCAGCGAGGTAGAGAACCCCACCCAGACCACGGACCACATACATCAGGTATTTAGCTTCAACGGTGTCGGCAAAACTGTTGACGAGGAACCCGTTCGCATCCACCTCGCGCCACATCAGGCCTTCCATAATGCCCGATACCCACATTGAGGACGCGTAGAGCACGATGCCCACGGTCGCGAGCCAGAAGTGCAGGTTGATCGCCGAAAGCGAATGCATCTGCGCCCGCCCCCAGAGCCGTGGTGTCAGGAAGTAGAGCGCGCCAAAGGTGATGAGCCCGTTCCAACCCAGTGCGCCGGAATGCACGTGGCCGATGGTCCAATCAGTATAGTGGCTTAATGAGTTGACCGCCCGGATCGACATCATCGGCCCCTCAAAGGTCGACATGCCATAGAAGGCCAGCGAGGCGACAAACATGCGAATGATCGGATCGGTGCGGATTTTGTCCCACGCGCCCTCGAGCGTCATCAGACCGTTGATCATGCCGCCCCAACTGGGCATCCACAGGATGATCGAAAACACCATGCCCAATGTCGCCGCCCAATCCGGCAGCGCGGTGTAATGCAGGTGGTGCGGACCGGCCCAGATATACAGAAAGATCAGCGCCCAGAAGTGGATGATCGACAGCTTGTAGCTATAGACCGGGCGACCGGCCTGTTTCGGCACGAAGTAATACATCATCCCAAGAAAACCGGCGGTCAGGAAAAAGCCCACGGCGTTGTGGCCGTACCACCATTGCGTCATGGCATCCTGCACGCCCGAGAAAACCTGCACCGATTTGGAGCCCCAGATCGACACCGGGATCGCCAGATTGTTTACCACATGCAGCATCGCCACGGTGATGATGAAGGCCAGGAAAAACCAGTTCGCCACGTAGATATGCCGCTCGCGCCGCTTCAGGATCGTGCCGAAGAAGACGGCAAGATAGGTCAACCAGACAATGGTCAGCCAGATGTCGACGTACCATTCCGGCTCGGCATATTCCTTGGATTGGGTGGCCCCTAGCAGATAGCCTGTCGCCGCCAAAACGATGAAAAGCTGGTAGCCCCAAAAGACAAACCAAGCCGCGTTGCCACCCCAGAGCCGTGCCGAAGAGGTGCGCTGCACGATGTAGAAAGACGTGGCAATCAGAGCATTGCCGCCAAAGGCAAAAATTACCGCGCTGGTGTGCAGCGGGCGCAGGCGGCCAAAGTTCGCATAGGGCTGCGCCCATTCGATATTGAGCGCGGGAAAGGCGAGTTGAAAGGCGATGTAAGTCCCGACAAGGAAACCGACCACACCCCAAAAGGCTGTAGCAATCACCCCGTAGCGCACTGGCCCGTCCATATAGCCCCGTGGCGCAGAGACGCGAACCGCCTCGCCCGGCTCTACAGGCAATTGGCGCAGTTGCCAGAAAAACAGCCCCGCCGCGATCACCATGATCAGCAGCGCATGGACCATATAAGCCGGATCACGCGCCCAATCCGCGCCCAGTGCTGCAAAGAACACAATGAGCGCAAGCACGATCAACTTGAGCGTATCGAACATATTCCGAATCCCTTCATCTTTGAGAGACGGATCGCATGTCGGACATCGCTGCGTTTTGACTTAGATCAAATCGGAGCAATCACTTACCGCTTGATCAACAGAGCCGCCGATCCCATGTCGGCATCCCTCCAACTTGACCATTTTTTCCGAGCAGATTTGATCTATCGCAAAGAGCGCCCCCGCCGCACCCACTACGACTGGGGCCATGGATCAGATTAAAACCCTTCAGGCGCTTGGCCTTTTCGACGCGCGCGTGCCGCGCTACACGTCATACCCGACAGCGGCGGTTTTCTCGCCCCAGATCGGAGCGGATTTTCAAAAGGACGCACTGGCCCAGCTGGACCCAAACGACCCCGTTTCGGTCTATGTTCATATCCCCTTTTGTGAACGCCTCTGTTGGTTCTGCGCCTGTCACACCCAAGGCACCAGGACCCTCAGCCCCGTCGAAAGCTATATCGAGGCCGTCGAGACCGAGCTGGCCCTGTTGCGCGGCACCCTGCCTCCGGGCCTCCGCATGGGGCGGTTGCATTGGGGCGGGGGCACGCCCACGATCTTGCCACCGCCCCTGATCCACCGTCTTGCCCGTGCGATACGTGATGTCTTCCCCCCAGCCGAGGATTACGAGTTCTCGGTCGAGATTGACCCGACGATGGTGGATGGCGCCAAGATTGACGCGCTCGCCGCCGAAGGCATGTCCCGCGCGTCCATCGGCATTCAGGATTTTAATCCGGAGGTGCAACAGGCCATCGGGCGCATTCAGTCATTCGAGACCACCCGCGCCTGTGTCGAAGACTTGCGCACAGCAGGCATCGCATCGCTGAACGCCGATCTGGTCTATGGCCTCCCGCATCAGAGCCTCGCGCGGATTGAAGCGACCATCGACAAAACCCTCACACTGGCACCAGACCGGATCGCCCTTTTTGGCTATGCCCATGTGCCTTGGGTGGCGAAGCGGCAAAAGCTGATCGAGGAATCCGCGCTGCCCGATAATCTGGCCCGCTACCACCTTGCCCGAAAGGCCGCCGCCCGTTTCGTCGATGCGGGTATGACCGCCATCGGCATCGACCATTTTGCGCGCCCGGAAGATACGCTCGCCGAAGCACAGATGAACCGCCGCCTGCGCCGCAATTTCCAAGGCTACACCGCTGACAGCTGCCAGACTTTGATCGGCATCGGCGCTTCGTCGATCTCGCGCTTCCCCGGAGGCTACGTGCAGAACGCCCCCGCGACGGCGGCCTACAACCAACGGATTGCACAAGGCAGCTTCCCCGGCGCACGCGGGGTGGCACTTAGCGAAGAAGACCAGCTTCACGCGCGGGCCATCGAAGCATTGATGTGTGAATTCGCGCTTGATCTTGATGAATTGGCGATAGAGTTCGGCCCCGCGGCCCATGACCTACAGCCGTTTCTTAAGGCGATCGCCACCCGCTACACGCCTTTTGTTCGGCATCAAAGGTCGCGGCTGGAGATAACGCCCCAGGGCCGTCCTCTGACACGGATGATCGCCTCTGTGTTGGATCAGCATGTGCCCGAGGGCATGCGCTACTCCCGTGCGTCTTAAGCGCAGGCGCACGGAAGAACATCAGTGGAGTAGCAGTAGTAGGGCTAAACTCTCCACTCAGATTGGTGTGCCTTACTGCAGCAGCTATAATCACTGGCGACCCCGGCAGGATTCGAACCTGCAACCTGCCCCTTAGGAGGGGGCTGCTCTATCCAGTTGAGCCACGGGGCCGACAGGGGCGGTTTAGCTCAGACCGCTCACGATGTCATCGCCAGAATTTCGGCTGCCAAGTGGTGGCGCATCGCAGACGGCCCGCGGCGCTTGATCGTGTGACCACCTTCGCGCTAACTAGGGGGGAGGCAAACAGGAAAACTACATTGAGCACCCCCCCCAAACGCCCGTTGACCCTTCGAGATGTATCCGATGCTTGCGGCGTTTCCGAGATGACGGTCAGCCGTGTTCTACGCAAACGCGGTGATGTTTCCGACGCCACCCGCGACCGAGTGCTCGCTGCTGCCAAGGCGCTTGGCTATGTGCCGAACCAAATCGCCGGATCGCTGGCCAGCCAACGGGTGAACCTTGTGGCGGTGATCATCCCCTCGCTCGGCAATATGGTTTTTCCCGAGGTGCTTAACGGCGTCAATCAGGTGCTAGAAGATACGCCACTGCAGCCGGTGGTCGGGGTGACAGACTATTTGCCTGAAAAAGAAGAGCGCGTTCTTTACGAGATGCTCTCTTGGCGGCCCTCTGGCGTCATCATCGCGGGGCTTGAGCATTCGGAGGCCACTCGTGCGATGCTGCGGAATGCAGGCATTCCGGTGGTTGAGATCATGGACACCGACGGCAAGCCCGTGGATGCGATGGTTGGCATTTCCCACCGCCGTGCGGGGCGCGAGATGGCCCAAGCGATCCTGCGCGAAGGCTATGAGCGGATCGGTTTCATGGGCACGAAAATGCCGCTGGACCACCGCGCGCGGAAGCGCTTTGAGGGCTTCACCGAAGGGCTCGCTAAAGCAGGCGTCGAGATTGAGGACCGCGCTTTCTACTCCGGCGGCTCGGCGCTGGCGAAGGGCCGCGAGATGACACGGGAGATGCTGGAGCGCTCGCCGGATCTCGACTTTCTCTATTACTCCAATGACATGATCGGCGCCGGCGGGCTGCTGCATTTGCTCGACGAAGGGATCGACATCCCGGGGCAAATCGGGCTGGCGGGGTTCAATAATGTCGAACTGCTACAAGGTCTGCCACGGCAATTGGCGACGATGGATGCCTGCCGCAATGAGATCGGTCAGGCGGCTGCGCGCATCATCCTCAACCAGACGATCCCCGACCCGGATCCAGATGTACCGACGCAGATCACTCTGACCCCGACCCTGTCGCTGGGCGACACCCTGCGCCGCCGCCGTCAGGGGTGAGCCGACCACGGCTGAACAACAAGGCCGCGCGTCGCCTGTTCCTCGCGCGGCATCTGTTGGCTGGGTCACCGCAAGGTCCGGCCAGCGGGGCGGCGCTGCTAGACGTGATCCACTCCCTTGGCTTTGTGCAACTCGACAGCATCAACACCGTCGCGCGGGCACATGACCTGATCCTCTTCGCCCGCCGCCCACGCTATCGCCCGGCGGCGCTGAAGCGGCTTTATGAAAAAGACCGGGCGCTCTTCGAGCATTGGACCCATGACGCCGCCATCATCCCGATGGAATTTTACCCGCAGTGGCAGCTTCGGCGCGAGCGCGATGCGGCGAAGCTGCTCAGGCGCTGGAAAGACTGGCAGCGCCATGATTTTGAAGCGCAGTTGCATAGCGTCTTGGAGCAAGTCCGCACGGAAGGGCCGGTGACATCATCAGACGTGGGCCGGGACGAGCCGCGCAGCAGCGGGGGCTGGTGGGAATGGCATCCGTCAAAAACCGCGCTGGAGTATCTTTGGCGCAGCGGGGCGCTGGCGGTAGTCGGGCGCGAGGGGTTTCGCAAGCGCTATGACCTGACAGAACGCGTGGTCCCTGCCCCGCTCCATGAGCCAGCTTTGTCACTGAACCAGACCCAAACCATCGACTGGTGTTGCGATCAAGCGCTGGCGCGTTTGGGGTTTGCCACGCCAGGGGAATTGGCCGCCTTTTGGGCACATATCACCCCGGCAGAGGCGCGTGGCTGGTGTTTGGCGGAACATGCAGCGGGGCGGCTGGAGGAGATCGACATCGAAGGGGGGGATGGCAGCCTGCGGCCAGCCTTTGCTCGGCCCGATTGGGCCACGGACCCGGCGCTGCACTGCGAGCCACCCAACCGTCTGCGCGTGCTCAGCCCCTTTGACCCCGCCCTGCGCGACCGCAAACGTGCGGCCCGACTCTTTGGCTTTGACTACCGGATCGAAGTCTTTGTCCCCGCCGCGCAGCGCAAGTTCGGCTACTATGTCTTTCCACTGTTGCAAGGGCACCGTTTGGTAGGGCGCATCGACATGAAAGCCTTTCGCGATGCGGATGAGTTGCTCGTTACGGCCCTCTGGCCCGAGCGCGGCGTCCGCTGGGGCAAGCTGCGGCAACAGGCGTTGGAGGCGGAGTTGCAACGTCTGCTGCCGCTGGCTGGGGTCAGCCAAGTGAGCTTCGCCGACGGCTGGCTGCGCGCAGCGGTCTGAGCTTTTAAGGCGCAGCGAAAACCGGCGGCTGCAACCCGGCGTGAAACCACGTTAGATAGCTATGGATCGAATGCACGGGCCGCCCCGTCGCCGCTGCAATGTCAATCGCATAGGGCACCATATTGGTACATTCGAGCAGGATCGCCCCGACATCCTCATGACGCGAAACCAAACTCTGCGCCGCCAGCACCATATCCTTGCGCGCTTGAGCAACGTATAAGTCACGCCGGTTGCCAAGGATGGTATGCGCAAAACTGCTTTCCTCCAGCCCTTCGACCGGACTGCCTTCAGGCACCCCGGCGGCGCGCAGATGGGCAGGCGAGAGGCTTGCAGCGGAAATGGTCAGTATGCCGACGCGCTGCCGGGGCGGCAGAGACGCCGCGATGATCCCTGCCTGCTCCAATGCAGAGGCCGCAACAGGCACGGCAAGCGCTTCGGCCAGACGGGGCCGGATGAGGGCCAGAAATCCGCAGGTGGTGGCGATGCCAGTGCAACCCTCGGCCACCAGGTCCCGCCCCGCCGCGATGAAGGCCTGCACAAAGGGTTCGATATCATCGCAGACAATCGCTTCGGGTGTCGCACCGCGCACGACGGCATAGCGCACGGGGAAGGGCCAACTGCCTGCGTGGCCAACGTCCCCGGGGATGCGCGGAAACTGCGTATCGAGCATGAGGATCCCCAGCCGCGCCTTGGGTTCATTCGCCATATGCACTCCATTTAGGCGCAACTTGCCCTCGATGGGCAGACGAGACAAGCGAAACACCCACAATGACATTTTATCAGCATTTTGTTGACGTGTTGAAATTTTATGTGAAGATGGCGCCATGGAATCGCTCGATTTACCTTCCACTTGCTCAAGGGTCCGCGCATGATCCAGCATGTCGTCGTCATCGGCGCTGGCATCGTCGGCGTCTCTGCCGCAATCTGGCTGCGCCGAGCGGGCGCCGAGGTGACGCTTATGGACCGCGGCGAGCCGGGGCGTGGCACCTCACATGGCAATGGCGGTGTTTTGGCTGCGGCGGGCGTCGCCCCTGTCACAGGTCCGGGATTGCTGCGCAAAGCGCCCGGAATGCTGCGCGATCCTGAGTTTCCGCTGTTCCTGCGCTGGCCCTATGTCCCGCGCCTGCTGCCATGGCTGCGCCGCTACATGAGCCACGCCAATGACACCGACACGCGCCGGATTTCACGCGGCCTGATCCCGATTGTGAGCGACAGTGTCGCCCAGCACAAAGCGCTCTGCGCCGATCTGCGGTTGGAGGATTGGGTCCGCGACAGTGACTACTGCTTTGCCTATACCAACCGCGCCGCCTTTGAGGCCGAAGGCTACACTTGGGCGCTGCGCAAAGACGCCGGTTTCACGCCGGAGATCATCGAAGGCGGAGCGGTGCAAGAGTTCGACCCGGCCTATGGCCCTCAGATCACCTGCGTCGCCCGGCTGGCCGATCATGGCTTCATCGCGGACCCCGGCGGCTATGTCCGGGCACTGGCGAAGGCGTTTGAGGCGATGGGCGGCACCGTCCGTCAGGCCGACGTGAAAGATGTCGAGATCACCGGCGGGAGCGCCACCGCGGTGCTAACCGATCAAGGCTCCCTACCCTGCGATAGCGTGTTGCTCGCCACCGGGGTTTGGTCGAAACCTCTGATGCAAAAGCTCGGTGTGAACGTCCCGCTGGAATCCGAGCGCGGCTATCACATCGTCTTCAAAGCTGCCCAAGGCGGCCCGTCGCGCCCCACCATGATGGCCGCGGGCAAATTCGTTGCCACGCCAATGACCGAAGGGTTGCGCTGCGCCGGGATCGTGGAATTCGGCGGGCTGGGGGCCGGTGCTTCGAAAGCCCCACTCGCCCTGCTGCGCCGCCAAGCCAAGGCCGCGTTCCCGCATCTCACTGCAACCGAGGAAATCGAATGGCTGGGGCACCGACCCGCCCCCAGCGACTCTCTGCCCCTCATCGGGCAGATTGGGACAAGCCGGGTCTTTACCGCCTTCGGGCATCACCACATCGGGTTGACGGGCGGGCCAAAAACGGGCCGACTGATCGCCGGATTGATCACGGGGCAGCCGCCAAATACGGATCTGACCCCGTATCACCCCCAGCGCTTTGACAGATAACGCCAAGCGCGCACGTAAATAAACAAGGGAGAACCCACATGACACTAACAGCAAGACTGATGGCCGGCGCGGCCATGACGGCTCTGACACTGGGCACCGCCATGCCTGCCTTCGCGGCCGAGAAATGGGACATGCCGATGGCCTATTCGGCCTCGAACTTCCATTCTGAAAACGGCGTGCAATTTGCCGAATGCGTAACCGAAGCCACAGGTGGCGAGATCGAGATCACCGTGCATCCGGGCGGCGCCCTTTTTGCGGGCGCAGACATCAAACGCGCGATCCAGACCGGTCAGGTCCAACTGGGCGAGCGTCTGCTCTCCGGCCACCAGAACGAGAACGCGGTCTTTGGCTTCGACTCCATCCCCTTCCTCGCGCCCTCCTTTGACGCCAGCGCGCAGCTTTGGGAAGCCGCCAAGCCCAAGGTTGAAGCCGTGCTCGAAGAGCAGAACCTCGTGTTGCTCTATAACGTGCCATGGCCGCCCCAAGGTCTCTACTTCAAGAAAGAAGTCGGCTCGGTCGAAGACATGAAGGGCGTGAAGTTCCGCTCTTACAACAACACCACCGCGCGTCTGGCCGAACTGACCGGCATGTCGCCCGTCACCATTGAGGCCGCCGAAGTCAGCCAAGCCTTTGCCACCGGTGTCGCGGAATCGATGATCTCTTCGGGGGCCACCGGTTACGACCAGAAGGTCTGGGAAAGCCTGACGCATTTCTACGAAGTCGACGCATGGCTGCCGCGCAACTACGTGATGATCAACGCGGATGTCTGGGCCGATGTCTCTGACGCCAACAAAGAGGCGATCACCACCTGCGCGACAGAGGCCGAAGAGCGCGGTCTGACAGCGTCGAAAGACTACACCCAGTTCACCTATGACGGTCTGCGCGAAGGCGGCATGAACGTGGAGCCCGCCAGCGAAGAGCTGATGTCCGGCCTGCGCGAAGTGGGTGAGACCATGACGCAAGAGTGGCTCGAAGCCGCGGGCGAAGACGGTCAGGCGATCGTCGACGACTACAAAGCGATGCAGTAATCGCATCTGCGGCGGCCCTGATCCGGGGCCGCCGCTTTCATGCCAAGGCATGATCTAGGGAGGGTCACATGACAACGCTGCGCAAAATATTGGACGGGCTTTACACCGGGGCGGGGGCGCTCGCGGCGGTCTGTCTGGTGGCCATCCTTACCTTGATCGTCGCCCAGATGGTCGCCCGCTGGACCGGCAATGTCTTTCCGGGGGCTGCAAGCTATGCGGGCTACGCCATGGCCGGTGCCAGTTTCCTCGCCTTCGCCAATGCGCTGAACCGCGGCTCGCATATCCGCGTGTCGATCCTTGTGAATGCCTTGAGCGATAAGGGTCGGCGTCTGCTCGACATCTGGTGCTTCGCCGTGGCCGCCGCGGTCGCTTGGTACTTCACCTACTACGCCTATTGGTTCGTCTACTGGTCGTGGAAGTTCAACGAGGTCAGCCAAGACCAAGACGCCACCGCGCTGTGGATTCCGCAATCCGTCATGGTCATTGGCGGCGGCATTCTCGCCCTCGCGCTGACGGACAACCTTTTGCATCTCATCTTTAAGGGCGACCACCGGGTCACCCGTGATCTTGTCGATCAAAGCTTCGGGGAATGACGCCATGACCGAGATTTACGCCATCGCCCTGTTTCTGATCGTCCTGTTCTTCCTGCTCGGCACCGGCGTCTGGGTCGGGCTGGCCCTTATGGGCGTGGCCTGGGTCGGGATGGAGCTTTTCACCACCCGCCCCGTGGGTGACACGATGATCACCACGATCTGGGCGAGTTCCTCAAGCTGGACCCTTACCGCTCTGCCGCTCTTTGTCTGGATGGGCGAGATCCTCTACCGAACGCGACTGTCGCAGGACATGTTCAAAGGCCTCTCTCCTTGGCTCGCGAAACTGCCGGGCGGGCTGGTGCATACCAATATCGTCGGCTGCACGGTCTTTGCCGCCGTCTCTGGCTCTTCCGCCGCGACACTGACCACCGTGGGCAAGATGTCGATCCCCGAACTGCGGGCGCGCAATTACCCCGAGAAGATGATCATCGGCACGCTGGCGGGCGCCGCGACGCTGGGCCTGATGATCCCGCCGTCGCTGGCGCTGATCGTCTATGGCGTGACGGTGAACGAAAGCATCACCAAGCTGTTCTTCGCAGGCGTCATGCCCGGCCTGCTGCTGGCGCTGATGTTCATGGGCTATGTCGCGATCACCAGCCTCATGTCCAAGGACTGGAACCCCGAAGTCGAGACCGACATGACCTTCGCCGAAAAGCTGCGCAACTCGCGTTTCCTGCTGCCGGTCTTCGCGCTGATCTCCGTCGTGATCGGGTCGATGTACCTCGGCTTCGCCACCGCAACCGAGGCCGCCGCGATTGGTGTGATCGGCTCGCTGACGCTGGCGCTGTTCCAAGGGTCGCTCGACTGGCACAGCTTTCGCGAAAGTCTCATGGGCGCGATGCGCACCTCCGCAATGATCGCGCTGATCCTTGCGGGGGCGGCCTTCCTGAAGCTGTCGATGGGCTTCACCGGCCTGCCTCGCGCGCTGGCCGACGGGATCGCGGCAATGGAGCTCTCGCGCTTCGAGTTGCTCATGGCGCTTTTGGTCTTCTACATCGTGCTGGGCATGTTCCTTGATGGCATTTCCTCGGTGGTGCTGACCATGGCGGTGGTTGAGCCGATGGTGCGCGGCGCGGGGATCGACCTGATCTGGTTTGGCATCTTTGTCGTCGTCGTTGTGGAAATGGCACAAATCACCCCGCCCATCGGCTTCAACCTCTTCGTGCTCCAAGGCATGACCAACCACGAGATGGGCTATATCACCAAGGCCGCGCTGCCAATGTTTGCGATCATGGTCTTTATGGTCTTTGTCCTGATCTGGTTCCCCGAGGTCGCCACATGGCTGCCCGAAAACCTGCGCAGCGGTCCGGCGACCGGGTGATCCTAGATGCTGCATATCCTGAGGCTGGCCTCGCGCCATGCGCGGGCCTGTCTGATCGCTGGCCTGCTGGCCGGGTTGGCCCTACCCAACCTCGCGGCGGCGCTCGCGGATTGGTTGCCGCAGATGGTGGCCGCACTGCTGACGCTCACAGCCCTCAGAATCGGGCACCGTGCGGCGAGAGGCGCAGCGCGCGATCTGCGGTGGGGCTTGGCCTCGGTGCTGGCCTTGCAGACGGGGCTGCCACTGATGCTGCTCGGAGGCTTTACCCTTGCCGGGTTGGGACACACGCCTGCGGCGCTCGCAGTAGCGCTGGCCTCGGCGGCGCCCGCGTTGACGGGCAGCGTCAACCTCGCGCTATTGCTGCGGCTCGACGCGGGGCGGATGATGCAACTGATGGTGCTCGGCACCGCGGCGTTCCCGTTGACGGTCCTGCCGGTCTTGGCGTTGCTCCCGCAGCTTGGCCCGGCCTCGGACGTGGTTGCCCCGGCCCTCTGGCTCCTGGCCGTGATCGTCGCAGCTACCGGTCTTGGCTTCGCCCTGCGACACTTTTTGCTGCCCCGCCCGACACCGCGCCAAATCGAGACGCTCGACGGCGCGTCGGTGCTGGCCTTTTGCATCATCGTCGTGGGCCTGATGGCCGCGCTCAACCCCGCGCTGCGCAGCCACCCCGCCGCCGTGGCGGGCTGGACGGTGCTGGCCTTTGCCCTAAGCTATCTATTGCAGGCGGCGGCTCTGCTGGTCTTGCGGCGTGGCCCGCTGCGCCCGGTCGCCGGGCCGCTGGCGATTGGCGCGGGCAACCGCAATATCGCGCTCTTCCTCGTCGCACTCCCACCCGAGGTTCTGGCGCCCCTGATGATCTTTATCGGCTGCTGGCAACTGCCGATGTATCTGACCCCCGTGCTTCTGCCGCGCCTTTACAAAAGGATGCTCCGCAATGACTGACTGGCCCCGCATCCGCAGCGTCGGTCTCTCCGGCCTTCTGGTCACTTTTGCCGAAAAAATGTCCGAACCCGCCAACCGCGCAGCACTGGCCTTTCGCGCGGCGGTCGAAGCGCAGGACTGGCCCGAGGTCTCGGAAACCAGCACCTCGCTGGTCTCGACCTTCGTGCAGTTCGAGGTCAGCCAAGACGCCATCACCACGATGACCGACCGCCTGCGCGAGTTGCTGGAAACCCGCGACTGGTTCGCCGAAGCGCTCCCCGCCGGGCGCAGCCTGTGGCATGTGCCGACGATCTATGGCACCGACCTCGCCCCGCAGCTTGAGGAAGCCGCCGAAGCCGCGGGCCTCGACCCCGACGCCGCCATCACTGAGCTGTCGCAGTCCCGCGTTCGGGTGCTCACCATCGGCTTCGCCCCTGGCCAGCCCTATATGGGCGAACTGGCCGAGCATTGGGACATCCCGCGTCAGCAGGGGCTTACCAAATCGGTGCCGCCGGGGTCTTTGGTCGTCGCGATCCGGCAGCTTATCATCTTCACCAATGCCTCCCCCACCGGCTGGCGACATATCGGGCAGACCGCCTTCCGCACCTTCCGCCCCGGCAGCGAAATGCCCTTCCCGCTGTCCCCCGGCGACGAATTAGTTTTCCCGTCGATCACCCGCCAAGAGTTCGACCGCATCGCAAATGACCCCACCGGCGGTGCCGAACGGGAGGCGCTGACATGAGCGCTTTGACCATCCTCCAAGCCGGCCCGGCCATGACGGTCCAAGACCTTGGCCGCCCCGGCTACCGCGCCTTGGGCCTGACCCACGGAGGGGCCGCCGACCCCATAGCGCTGCATGAGGGGGCCGCTTTGTTGAACCAAGACCCCGGCTGCGCCGCGCTTGAAATGGCAGGCAGCGGCGGGCAATTCTCGGCAGACAGTGACACCCGCATCGCCCTCACCGGCGCGCAGATGCAAGTGAGCATCGACGGCGAGCCAGTTGCATGGAACGCCAGCCACCTGCTGCCCGCGGGGGCCACGCTGACCATCGGCGGCGCACGCGATGGGGCTTACGGCTATCTCCACGTCGGCGGGGGGGTCGACGTAGAGCCGGTGATGGGCTCGCGCTCAAGCCACCTCGCCGCAGGCATCGGCCAGCCCTTGGCAAGTGGCGACAGCCTGCCCATCGGCAAAGACAGCGGCGGCGAGACCAGCCAAACGCTGCCCCGCGACAGCCGCTTCGGCGCGGAGCGCGTGCGCATTGTCGCCTCCATGCAGACCGAGGCTTTTGACGATGAGACCCGCACCCGTTTCACCAATACCACCTTCCGCCGTGACGCTCGCGCCAATCGGATGGGCGCGCGGATGGACCACGACGGCGACGGTTTCGCCACCGGCGGGCAGCTCACTATCGTGTCCGAGGTCATCACCCCCGGCGACATCCAGATCACCGGCGACGGCGCGCCCTTTGTGCTGATGTGCGAGTGTCAGACCACCGGCGGCTACCCCCGCATTGGCACGGTGATCCCCTGCGACCTGCCGATCGTCGCGCAAGCCCAGCCGGGGGCTGCGCTGCGGTTCGAGTTCATCGACCTCGACGAGGCGCTGGCCGCCGAGACCCGCCACCGCGATGCCCTCGCAGCCCTGCCCAAACAGCGCCAGCCCCTGCTGCGCGATCCTGCGCGCATCCGCGATCTGCTGGCCTATCAACTGATCTCCGGCGTGGTTTCCGCAACCGCCGACCCTTTCGAGAAGGACAAGACATGACATCCGTCGATCTCAACGCCGATATGGGCGAGAGCTTTGGCCCTTGGACGATGGGCGATGACGCCGCTCTGCTGCAAATCCTGACCTCAGCCAATATCGCCTGCGGGGGCCATGCGGGCGATCCTGATGTGATGGCAAAGACCATGCGCATGGCGCATGACAACGGCGTCGGCATCGGCGCGCATCCGGGGTTCATGGATCTGGCCGGGTTTGGCCGCAACCGCCTGTCAGTGCCCCGCGCAACCCTGCAAAACCAAATCCGCTATCAGGTCGCCGCCAGCACCGGCATGGCCCGCAGCGTGGGGGCAAAGGTGCGGCATCTGAAATTGCATGGCGCGCTGGCGAATATGGCGTCTGAGGACGAGGGGCTGGCGCGTGATCTCTATGAAGCAGCGCTTAGCGTCGCGCCGGACCTTATCGTCATGGTGCTGGCCGCCACAGCACAGGAACGCGCGGTAAAATCACTGGGCTGCAAATGGGCCGGGGAAATCTTTGCCGACCGCGCCTATAACGACGACGCCACGCTGGTCGACCGCAGCAAGCCGGGTGCCGTGATCCACGACGCAGACAAGGCAGCGGCCCGGATGGTCGAGATGGTCAAAGCGGGCGCAATCATCACCGAGAGCGGCAAACACATCCCCACGCAGATCGACACCATCTGCCTGCACGGCGACACCGCAGAGGCCGTTCAAATCGCAACCGCCGTCCGCAAGGGCTTGCAGGACGGCGGCATAACTTTGGCAAAGTTCAACGGAAACGCTTAGGAGCGCACCAGCTTTTCGTAGTCGGTGGCGATCTCGCGGGTGAGCGCGCCGACCTCGAAATGCCAGTCGCCGATCTGCCCCACCGGGGTCACTTCGGCGGCGGTGCCGGTGAGCCAGCACTGCTCGAAGCCTTCAAGCTCTTCCGGCATGATGTGGCGCTCATGCACGGTGATGCCCTTCTCCTTGAGCATACCAATCACGGTCTGACGGGTGATGCCGTTGAGGAAGCAATCGGCCAGCGGCGTGTGCACTTCGCCATCCTTGACGAAGAACATATTCGCGCCCGTCGCCTCGGCCACATAGCCGCGGTAGTCATACATCATCGCGTCCGAGCAGCCTTTGGCTTCGGCGGCATGTTTGGACATGGTGCAGATCATATAGAGACCGGCGGCCTTGGCGTGGCTCGGGATGGTCTCTGGGGAGGGCCGCTTCCACTTGGAGATGTCGAGTTTCGCGCCCTGCATCTTGGCGTCGCCGTAATAGGCACCCCATTCCCAAGCGGCAATCGCCAGCCGCACCGGGTTGCGCGCCGAGGCGACGCCCATGTCCGGCCCCGCACCGCGCCACGCGACTGCGCGCACATAGGCGTCCTGCAAGCCGGAAGCGGCGAGGACTTCGGCCTTGGCGGCTTCGATCTCATCAATCGTATAGGGGATTTCGAAGTCGATCATCTCTGCCGACCGCTTCAAACGCTCAGAGTGCTCGCGGCTTTTAAAAATCTTGCCATTATAGGCACGCTCGCCCTCGAAAACTGAAGAGGCATAGTGCAGCGCATGGGTCAAGATATGGACATTGGCGTCACGCCATTCGACCATTTTACCGTCCATCCAGATGTGCCCGTCCCGGTCGTCATATCCGCCTGTCATGGTTTTACCCTCCCAAATGACCCAATATCTTTTCATAAATTGCGCAAACCCCGGCAAAACCGGACATTTAGTTGCGCAAAACTCACGATTCGATAGCCTTTCACCCTTGGAATGTCAACAACGCTGACATAAACTGATCTCGACCGGCCCTTCGCGGGCTAAGCCAAGGATGAGGCACGATATGGCAGATGGGCGCATGATGGCCCCGCACAGCGGCGAAAGCCTGCTGTTCCTGACCGACGAACACCTGCGGCAGGGGATCGAGGCGATGTTCTTTGCCTATCGCGGTTTCACGGCTGATCCGGACCGGATCTTGGCCGATATGGCCTACGGGCGCGCGCACCACCGGGCGATCCACTTTATCAACCGCGCGCCGGGGACCACGGTGAACAATTTGCTGAACATCCTCGGCGTTACCAAACAATCGCTCAACCGTGTCTTGCGCACCTTGATCGCGGATGGTCTGGTGCAAAGCAGGGTTGGCCGCAATGACAAGCGCGAGCGGCATCTGTATCTGACCGACGAAGGCCGGGCGCTGGAGCAGGAACTGTCGGACGCACAGCGCGCGCGCATGCGACTGGCCTTTCGGACCGCCGGGCCAGAGGCCGTGGCCGGTTTCAGGACGGTATTGGAGGCGATGATGGACCCCGAAATGCGCGAAAGCTTTGACCGGCTCAGAGACAGCAGCCCATGAATGAGATGGACGCCCATCTGCTGGTTGTCGATGATGACGAGCGCATCCGCAGCCTGTTGAAGAAATTCCTGATGCGGCACGGGTTTTTGGTCACCACCGCGCGCGACGCCGCCCATGCGCGCCGGGTGCTGGCGGGGTTGGAGTTCGACCTCATCGTGCTCGACGTGATGATGCCCGGCGAAGACGGCATGGCGCTGACCCGCTCCTTACGCGAGAGCCTGCAAACCCCGATCCTGTTGCTCACCGCCAAGGGCGAGACCGACAACCGCATCGAAGGGCTGGAAGCCGGGGCCGACGACTATCTGCCCAAACCGTTCGAGCCTAAAGAGCTGCTGCTGCGGATCAACGCGATCCTGCGCCGTATGCCCGACACCTCTGCCGCCGACGCCGCACCAAAAGTACTGTCGCTTGGCGCGATCCGCTACGACATGGAACGCAGCGAGATGTGGCAGGGCGACGAATTGGTGCGCCTCACCGCGACCGAAGTGCATCTGATGAAAATCTTCTCGGCCCAGCCCGGCATCGCCCTCAGCCGCGCCAAGCTGGTGGAGGAATTGGGCCGCGACCGGGGCCAAGCGCAGGAACGCGCGGTGGATGTTCAGATCACCCGCCTGCGCCGCAAGATCGAGAGCGATCCGAAACAGCCGCAATACCTGCAAACCGTGCGCGGCGCGGGCTATATGCTGGCCCCAGACTGAACCCCGGCTGACCCCCGGCGCGGCTCTGCCGAATTCCGCAGCACCCCGCTGGCAATGCCCGGCGCGGCGTTCTATTGTCCCGCGAAATTCTGATACATGAGGCCCAAAATGTCCGACACACCCGTAGAAGAAATGAACTTCGAAACCGCCATGGCGGAGTTGGAAAAAGTGCTCGGCCAGTTAGAGCGCGGCGATGTGGCGCTGGACGAAAGCATCGCGCTTTACGAGCGCGGGGCCAAGCTGAAGGCCCGCTGCGAAGCCAAGCTGAAAGAGGCCGAAGAAAAGGTCGCTGCGATCACGCTGGACGGCGACGGCAACCCCAATGGGCTGAAGCCTGTCGAAGGGCTTTGACCGCCCACATGCTGACCCAAACCGAACCTTCCCTGCGCGACGCGCTGGCCCATGCCCGCGATCTGGCACAGGCCCAGATCGAAGCGGCTCTCGGTGCCCATAGTGGCCCAGTGGCCGAGGCGATGCGCTATGCCTGCACAGGCGGCAAAGGGCTGCGCGGGTTTCTGGTGATCGAATCCGCCCGCCTGCACGGCCTCGCCCCCGGCATGGCCGCCCCGGCGGCGGGCGCGATCGAGGCGTTGCATGCCTATTCGCTGGTGCATGACGATCTGCCCTGCATGGACGACGATGACCTGCGCCGTGGCCAGCCCACGGTGCACCGCAAATGGGATGAGGCCACCGCCGTGCTGGCAGGTGACGCGCTGCAAACCCTGGCGTTTGAGTTGATCGGGCATCTGCCCTGCGCTGCCGAAGCGCGCCTGACCCTGATGACCAGCCTCGCCGCAGCCGCGGGCGTTGGCGGCATGGTCGGCGGCCAAGCCCTCGACATCGCGGCTGAAACCGCCGCTGAGCCGCTGACATTGGCCGAGATCACCCGGCTGCAAGCAGGCAAGACCGGCGCACTGATTGAATGGTCCGCCATGGCCGGCCCGCGCATGGCGGGGGCTGACCCGACGGCGCTCGGCCAATATGCCAAACACCTCGGTCTGGCCTTTCAAATCGCGGACGACATCCTCGATGTCGAAGGCGACGCCGCGACCGTCGGCAAGGCGGTAGGCAAGGACGATGCGGCGGGCAAGGCGACCTTCGTCTCGCACCTCGGCCTGGACGGGGCAAAGGCCCGTGCCGCCGAATTGGTGGACATGGCCTGCGACGCCCTATCTGACTATGGACAAGAGGCGCAAAGCTTGCGAGCGGCTGCGGCCTTCGTTATTGCCCGCGACAGCTAGTCGGGCGGCAGATGCGCCGCACCGGCACCAGAGAGGCTCCGATGAGTGACACAACCGCCACCCCCCTGCTCGACCAGATCGCCCGTCCGGCGGACCTGAAACGCCTGTCCGATGCCGAGCTGACGCAGGTCGCGCGCGAGCTGCGGACTGAGACGATTTCTGCCGTATCGGAAACCGGCGGCCACCTTGGCGCGGGGCTTGGCGTGGTGGAGCTGACCGTGGCGCTGCATGCGGTCTTTGACACCCCGCGTGACAAAATCATCTGGGACGTGAGCCACCAGTGCTACCCCCACAAAATTCTCACCGAACGCCGCGACCGCATCCGCAGCCTGCGCATGAAGGACGGCCTCTCGGGCTTCACCAAACGCAGCGAGTCCCCTTATGACCCCTTTGGCGCGGCGCATAGTTCGACGTCGATCTCGGCAGCTTTGGGCTTTGCCGTGGGCCGCGATCTGGGCGGTGTGATCCCCGAAGGCTTGGGCGATGCCATCGCCGTAATCGGCGACGGCGCAATGAGCGCTGGCATGGCTTACGAGGCGCTCAACAACGCGGGCGATCTGAAAAAACGCCTGATCGTGATCCTCAACGACAACGAGATGTCCATCGCCCCGCCCGTCGGCGCGATGTCGAGCTACCTCAGCCGTCTCTATGCCGAAGCGCCGTTCCAAGATTTCAAAGCCGCTGCCAAGGGTGCCGTCAGCCTGCTGCCAGAACCGTTCCGCGAGGGGGCGAAGCGGGCTAAGGATATGCTCAAAGGCATGGCCGTTGGTGGTACGCTGTTCGAAAACCTCGGCTTTTCCTACCTCGGCCCGATCAACGGGCATGACATGGACCAACTGCTGCCCGTCCTGCGCACCGTGCGTCAGCGCGCCACCGGGCCGATCCTGATCCATATCCAGACCCAAAAGGGCAAGGGCTATGGCCCCGCCGAAGCAGCACGTGACCGGGGCCATGCGACGGCCAAGTTCAACGTGGTGACCGGGGAGCAAAAGAAATCCCCCTCCAACGCGCCCAGCTACACCCGCGTCTTTGCCGACAGCCTGCTGACTGAGGCCGCTGCCGACGACAAAATCTGCGCCGTAACCGCCGCGATGCCCGATGGCACCGGGCTGGACCTTTTCGCCGAACGCTACCCCAGCCGTTGCTTTGACGTGGGCATCGCCGAGCAGCATGGCGTGACCTTCTGCGCGGGGCTTGCAGCGGCGGGGATGAAACCCTTTTGCGCGATGTATTCGACCTTCTTGCAACGCGGTTATGACCAAGTCGTCCATGACGTCGCGATCCAGCGGCTGCCGGTGCGTTTCGCTATCGACCGCGCCGGGTTGGTGGGTGCTGACGGGCCAACCCATGCGGGCGCCTTTGATGTGGCCTTCCTTGCCAACCTGCCGGGCTTTGTGGTCATGGCCGCCGCCGATGAAGCCGAGCTGCGCCATATGGTCGCCACCGCCGCTGCGCATGACGACGGCCCCATCGCCTTCCGCTATCCACGTGGCGAAGGGCGCGGTGTCGAGATGCCAGAGCGCGGCACGCCGCTGGAAATCGGCAAAGGCCGGATGATCAAGGAAGGCAGCAAAGTAGCACTTCTGTCCTTTGGCACCCGTCTTGAAGAGGTCGAAAAAGCCGCCGAAGCATTGGCCGCCAAGGGCATCACCCCCACCATCGCCGACGCCCGCTTTGCCAAGCCGCTGGACCGCGAGATGATCTTGAAACTGGCTGAAGATCACGAGGCGCTGATTACTATTGAAGAAGGTGCCATCGGCGGGTTTGGCAGCCATGTGGCACAACTGCTGGCGGATGAAGGCGTCTTTGACGCTGGCCTAAAATACCGCTCAATGGTGCTGCCCGATATTTTCATCGATCAAGCCAGCCCGGCGGATATGTATGCTGTGGCGGGGATGAATGCCGAACAGATCGTTGCAAAGGTGCTGAACGTGCTCGGCATCAGCGATTTGGGCGCTCAGCGCGCCTGAGCATCAGGTCGCGGCGACGAAGAACCACGCCCCGGCGCCCAATGTCACGGCAACGCAAAGATAGCCCAGCAGCACAAACAGCCCATCGCGGGTGAAGAGACCAAAGACCAGCAGCGCCACGGTGGCAGCGCCGATTGAAGCCATCATCGGTATGATCTCCATAAAGGGCCAGCCGATGGGGATGATCGTAACCATCAGCAGTGTAAGAAACCGCATCGGCCCGTTGGTCAGGAACTGTAATCTCGGGTGGCAGCGACCGTCGATAAAGGCGCAGGGGCGGCGCAGATAACCGACACAACTGCGCAGCCTTTGCCCCGCGATCTCGCGCCGCAGCAGAAAGCGCGGAAGCCACAGACTGCGCTTACCGCTGACGGCTTGAACGGCCAGAATGATGATTGTCACCGCCGCGAGGGTCGACACGCCGGGAATGCCCGAAAGCGGCGACACCAGCAACAGCGCCACAACCAGAATAAGGGGGGTGATCGACCGATCCCCGATCTCGTGCAGGACATCTTGGATCGACACGGTCTCATGATCCGCCGCGCGGTCCATACTGTCGAGCAGAAAGGCCAGAGTATGTTCGTCTTGGCGCATTGTCAGCCTCGGCTTTAACCGTCCGACGCCAACAGGGCGGCCAATCCGGCACGGTAGTCGGGGTAAATCGGCTGCCAGCCCAACGCCGTTTTCGCATGATCGTTCCGCACCTTCTTGCTCTCAGCATAAAAGCTGCGGGCCATTGGCGACATTTCGGCGTGGTCAAAATTCTCCTCGGGGGGGAGCGGCAGGCCCAGCAGTTCGGCGGCGTGGCCAATCACATCTTGCGGCGGGGCCGGGTCATCATCGCAAAGGTTATAGATCTCGCCCGGCTGCGGCGCGCGCAGCGACAGTTCCAGCGCTTGCGCGATATCCGCCACATGCACGCGCGAAAAAACCTGACCGGGTTTGATGATGCGCCGTGCGGTCCCGGCGCGGACTTTGGCAAAGGGGCCGCGTCCGGGGCCATAGATCCCGGCCAGGCGAAAGATATGCAGCGGCAAATTCGGGATCGCCCCCCAAGCAGCTTCGGCCTGCACCCGCGCTGCGCCGCGGCGGGTGGATGGGGTCAGGGGCGTAGTCTCATCAACCCAATCTCCACCGTGGTCGCCGTATACGCCGGTGGTCGAAAGATAACCCACCCAACGCAAGCGCGGCGCGGCGGCGCTCATCTGATCCGCCAAGGCAGGCAAAACCGGATCACCCTCCGGCCCCGGAGCAGCGGACAGCAATATGTTAGAAACGGCGCCCAGCAACGGCGCCAGATCATCTCCGGGCCAAATCAGCGGCTCCACCCCGGTGGCCGCGATTTCAGCTTGTTTCTCGGAGCTGCGAGTCGTGCCAATGATCCGCCATCCCTGTGGGATCAGCCGTTCGGCCAGAGCGCGGGCGGAATAGCCGTGCCCGATTGATAAAAGCGTTTTTTCCATAGCTCAAATTGCCCCCTCCGCCCGACGATCACAAGCGCCAAGCGGTGGGGTTATTCAAACGCCTTTAGCCCTTGAGCCGGTCAATGGCCATATAGCCAAACCTTGGCCCCGCCCATTGCCGCGAGCGGCGCATCTTGCCGGTGGATGTCTCGACCCAATACTCGTTTGAAAAGCGGGTTTTGCCAAAGGCACAGTCTTCGCGCAAATGATAGGTTGAGACGTTTTGATCTACAATCTGGATCACCTTCCGACCCAGCTGCGTTACATCGCAAGAAAACGGAACTGTCTGCGCAGTGCCATCCATCCGGTCCAATGTGATGAGCCTCTCACCACCGCCGCCTTGTCCGTCAAAGCCCGCGATTACCGTCTGCGCCTCGGCCGAGCGCATGTCACCGCCCAGCCCTTTGGTCCCGACCAGAACGCCTTCGCGCAGGATGATCTGTGCCTTGTCCGACGCCTGCCAGACTTCGACCTTGCCCGGTGTCGGATCGTCGCGACGGCCAACCAGCCGCAGGAAATCCTGCAAGCCGGTATTCGCTGGCACAACCTGCAACACCGCGCCGTTGGTCTGATCCAGAAGCGTTCGTGTCACCGTCACTTGCCCCTTGGGAGGGCCGGCCGTTCTGGCGCCCTTCACGGTGCTGACAAGGGCAGACCCCGCGGTCAGCAGCGGGCTGCGTGCGGCTTCTCGACCGCCACCTGCACAGGCGGCAAGGCCAAGTGCTGCGATGAGGACCATTCCGGTTTTAAGATGCTTCATTCCCAGACCCTCGACCATTGATCTTCTAGTGCATTGCGATGTCCACTGCGCACTTGTTCATACAGACGCCCCGGCACCTCAAGCCGCGCCCCGCCATCGCGCTGGATGGGACGAATGGTTGTCGAGATGCTGCGTTTGTCCGGTTGGCCAAGGAACCAGCCGATTGGAATGGTCAGGTTGATGCCTTTGTCGAATGAACCTTCGCCAAATTCCTCGGCAGACACGTCCGTTACGGTAAAGAAGCCACCGACCCGCCAGCCGTTCTCGAACTCACGCGTTAGTGTGACTGTCGCGCCGACATCGCCCGCAAGATAGCGGCCTACGTCAAGTTGCCCGTGATAGCCGCCGCCCATCTCGTAATAAGCCGAGACATGGCCGGTTGCTACGCTGTAGTCCTGAAAGCCAAACTTACCGTCAAATTCGCGCTGCTTGACATAATTCGCCTCGACCCCAAGAGCGAGGTTGCTGGCCACTGGCTTCCAAAGCAGTTCAGCGGACACACCGCCAAACATCCGCTCAAGATACCCAGCAGAAACCCGGGCATAGAGATCATTGCCCGCCTTCCACTGCTTGCTCACATAGGCCGTTTCCAGCACGGTCGTGCCCTCAGCGGCATAGCGTGGGCCATTTGTGCGCACGGGGGGCAGTTGCGAGTTGGTTCTGAAATTATCGTCTCCGATATTGCCGTAGAGGCGGTGCTTTAGGCTGCCAGCGAGGGTCCAGCCGGGCGCCGGGCGATATGCAGCCGTTGCCTCGACCCCCACGTCAAAGCGCACGGGCTCTACGGGATCAAAATAGCTCGGTGACACATAGGGTCCGATAGACCATGCAAAATCGGGATAAAGGTCATCATTCTTCAACGCGCCGGGCAGACGCGGGGCGGCTTCGCCGATCCCGGCCACTGCCAGCAATGCGTCAGCGGCTTGCGGGTCGAACTCCAATGCCTCCAGATCAGAGCGCCGGACCGTGACTGCCGATTGCGGCAGGTTGCTCTCGACCAACACGATACGGAAGGTTTCGACCGATGCAGGCAGAACCTGCGCCATCGCCCTTGCGGCTCGGCCAACCGCCACAGCGTGGGCAGCATAGCGGTCATTGCGGACGCGCAGTTCGGCGCGCGCCGGATCCAGTTTAAGCGAAACCAATTTAAGACCGCTTTGCTCCAGAACCGGCGCGATCCCGTCCCGCAATCCGACCTGAGCCTGCGTGCTGGCGGCCCAACCTGTGTCCCACGCTTGCGGCGCCGACGCGCGTGTCGGTCGGACCTTTAGCGGCATTGCCGGCTCCAGAGCGACAGGTGTCGCTGGTTTTCGGGGGTTGAACTGGTACTGAAGATTCACCCCGAACTCCGCCCCATAAAGATAGTAAGCCCCAAGGCGCAAATCTTCGGAGTATTGATATTCCGCCCCGAAGTTGAACTGAGACTGGCGGGTAAAGACATCCCGCTGCCTGTCCTCGGTCACATACGCGTCGGAACTGTATTCAGCCTTCAGCGCCCAGCGGTCATTGACCTGCCATTCGACCCCAGCAAAGGGGGCAGCGGGGCCACGGAACCATTGATCGTAGGACGGCTTACCGCCCGTCCCACCGGAAGAAAAGCTCCCCCGGTTGCCCCCAAAGGGCGAGCCGATGCTGTTGTAACTGCCCAAGCGTCCCCAGCCCAAACCGCCGGTTACCTTTACAGTGCCTGGCAGCGGGCTGTTGGCGAAGGTCTTGGTCGCGACGACATATTCCCCAGCATAAATGCCAGTACCCGCGAAATCCTGAAGCCCGATAGTAATAGCAGGCCAGAAACCGTCCTCTTTTTTCAGCAGATAGCGCAGGTCGAAACTGCGGTCGCGGTAGGTTTCGAATGGGCTGGCAATTACATCATTCCAGTCTTGAATGCCGATGTAGCGAAAGCTGGCCGACAATCGTGGCGTCGCTTGAAAGGTCAGCGTGTTGCGCATCATGCCGCCGAAATGGGACACGCCAATCGCCAATTGACCATCCGGCAAGGCATGTGCGGTGGGCATATCCACCAAACCCGGCGAGCCGTAAAAGTTCAGCGAAGGCCGATCAGGAACCTCAAAAATATGGTAAGACGACTCAGCAGCACCAAGGCTCGGGAGGCCTGCTGTTAAAGTTGTTGCCAGCAAAGCCGCTTTGCCAGACCGCCAACCGCGACCCCGCATTTCTATTTCCGTCGCCATGCGCACGTTGCCCCCTGCCTGCCTGCGTTGCCGTGATTTGACACGGACCATTGGTCGAAATCAATCTTCAACCGGCTCTCGCGCTTGAGCGTTCTTCCAGCGCGGCAATAACGCGACAGATTCACCGGCTTAAGAAGATTTACGGATCGACTGCGCCGGCTCAAAGCCTTCGACCCAACGATAGACAACGCTTCTGGCCATGTCTTCGTCATTGGCCACCAGCGCCTCGCGCAGATCGCGCAGAACCGCAGCGATTTCTATTTCGTTCAAACCCTTTTCACGGGTCGAGAAAATCTTCGGGTGCTGGGTGCCGATTAGAGAGCCGCTGAGCGTCAGCTCTTCGGTCATCTTCTCACCGGGGCGCAGACCTGTGATTTCGATCTCAATATCGCCGTCGGGGTTTTCCTCATCGCGCACGGTATAACCAGCGGTTTCGATGATCTGCCGCGCCAGTTTCAGGATTGGAACAGGCTTGCCCATATCAAGAACAAAGACCTCTCCACCCTTGGCCTGCGCCCCCGCCTGCAAGACCAGTTGCACTGCTTCCTCCACCGTCATGAAGAAGCGCGCCACGCCGCGGTCCGTGACCGTCAACGGACCGCCCCGACTTACCTGCTCTTGAAACAGCGGCACGACAGAGCCCGACGAGCCTAGGACATTGCCGAAACGCACCATTGAGAACGTCACGCCGCCCGGCCCGCCATATTTGCGCGCCATATCCTGCACCACCAGTTCCGCCAGCCGCTTGGACCCGCCCATGATGTTGGTCGGGCGGACGGCCTTGTCGGTGGAGATCAGGATAAACCGCTCCACCCCGGCCCGCGCCGCCTGTTCGGCCAGCGCCTGCGTGCCAAGCACATTG
>Ga0209345_10000529_pt1 | contig 48567 bp, 43 predicted proteins | sample Cruoilmetagenom7_FD_187294 | JGI IMG/M metagenome (GOLD analysis project Ga0209345, IMG submission 187294) | Oil polluted marine microbial communities from Coal Oil Point, Santa Barbara, California, USA - Sample 7 (SPAdes) (version 2) | ecosystem: Environmental > Aquatic > Marine > Oil seeps ... | reverse complement strand
TCACCTCGCGCGGCAAGGCCGCGCTGGAGGATTACTTTGACCACGCGCCGCAGCTTGAATCCGAGCTCAGGCGCAAGGGCAAGACCGACCTTCTGGACGCGATCAAGAACACCAATATGGACAGCGGCGCGATTGCCTACATCCGCCAGCACAAGCCCCTTGGACTAGGTCACGCGGTCTGGTGTGCCCGGCGCCTGGTCGGCAACGAACCCTTTGCCGTGATCCTGCCCGATGACATCATCGCCGCCGAAAAGCCCTGCCTGCAACAGATGGTCGAGGCGTTCAACGAAAACCCCGGGAACATGGTCGCCGCGATGGAAGTGCCGCCAGAAAAGGCCAGCGCCTACGGTATCCTCGACGTGAAGGAGGACCACGGCGCCCTCGTTTCAGTCAAGGGCATGGTCGAAAAGCCCGCCGCAGGTGAACAGCCCTCGAACCTCGCCGTGATCGGGCGCTATCTGCTGACCCCGCAGATCTTCAAGAACCTCAACGCCAAGCAGCAGGGTGCGGGCGGTGAGATCCAGTTGACCGACGCCATCGCGCAGGAGATTACCGAAGGCCGCCCGGTCTACGGCTATCGCTTTAACGGCCAGCGCTTCGATTGCGGGTCGAAGTCGGGCTACTTGCAGGCGACCGTCTCGTTTGCCCTATCGCGCCCAGAGCTGCGCGATGATCTGATGTCCTACCTGCGCGAGGTCGTGACTGTGGATCAGGCAGCGCAATAGGCGGATGACGATGAACAAGGTCCTCGTCACCGGCGGCGCTGGCTACATCGGCTCGCACGCCTGCAAGGCGCTTCGGGCGGCTGGCTTTACGCCCGTCACCTTCGACAATCTCGTCACCGGCTGGGAAGAGGCGGTGAAGTTCGGCCCGTTCGAGCGCGGCGACCTGCTGGACCGCGCGCGGCTGGACGAGGTGTTCAACACGCACCAGCCCGTGGCCGTGATGCACTTTGCCGCGTTGAGCCAGGTCGGGGAGAGCATGCAAAAGCCCGGCCTCTATTGGAAAAACAACGTCGAAGGGTCGCTCAACCTGATCGAGGCCGCCTGTGACGCCGGCTGCATGAATTTCGTCTTTTCGTCGACCTGCGCGACCTACGGCGATCAGGACAACGTGGTGCTCAACGAGGACTCGATCCAGCAGCCGATCAATGCCTATGGTGCCTCAAAGCGCGCAATCGAGGATATCCTGCGCGACTTCGCGGCCGCCGAGGGTCTGCATCACGTCATCTTTCGATACTTCAACGTCGCTGGTGCCGATCCCGAGGCCGAAGTCGGTGAGTTCCACCAACCCGAAACGCACCTGATCCCACTGATGCTGGACGCCATCGAGGGCAAGCGCGACGCGCTGACGATCTTTGGCACCGACTACGACACCCACGACGGCACCTGCATACGCGATTATGTGCATGTCTGTGACCTCGTGGACGCACATGTCCTCGGCCTGAAATGGCTGATGGACGGCAAGGGCGACCGCGTGTTTAATCTAGGAACAGGCACTGGTTTTTCCGTCCGAGACGTCATTGATCAATCCCGCGCGGTGACCGACAGGCCCGTGCCATATAAAGAGGGACCGCGCAGACCCGGCGATTGTACCAAGCTGGTGTCCGGATCGACCCGTGCCGTCAAGGAACTGGGCTGGTCGCCGACACGTTCAACGCTTGATCAGATGATCTCGGACGCCTGGCGGTGGCATCAAACTGGCCATTACAACACGTAACACCCCGCCGATCCGCCTGCTGGATCTGACGCGACTGGCCAGCCGGCCTGGGCGTCAACTGACCGGCATCGACCGCGTTGAACTGGCCTATCTGCGCGAGCTTTTGGAGATCGAAACGCCCGTCTGGGCGCTGGTCAGGGTCGCGGTCGGCTATGTGCTGCTGGATCGCGGCGGCATGACCTCCTTTCTGCATCGCATGCAGGGGCGCACGCCATGGGGGTCGAAAGGTCTGCTCTTCATGCTGGCATTAAAACTGACCCCGATGCAGCGGCAGGTGCAAAGCGACCTCTGGCGGCTGGCGGCGGTCAAGGGCTTTGGCAAGAACCTCCCCCGCCTGCTGAGCGCCCTGCCCGAGGGGATCAGCTATATCAACGTGGGACATTCCAACCTGACGGAGCATACGCTTGAGGCCGTCGCGGCGCATCCGGGCGGCAAGACGACGGTGATGATCCACGACACGATCCCGCTGGATTTCCCCGACTACAGTCGCCCCGAAGCGGTGAACCGGTTTGACGGGCTGCTGCGACGCACGCTCAACCATGCCGACATGATCCTGTGTAACAGCGTCAAGACCAAGGAGGATGTCGAGCGTCACGCCAAGGCGATGGCCGTGGCGGAGGGCACGCCAGCCGACACCGCAGCGGGCGCTCTGCCGCCCTGCGTCGTGGCCTACCTCGGCGTCGATCTCACGCGCGCGGACGAGGTCGCGATCCCCTCCGATCTGCCGCGCAACCGCCCTCTCTTCCTGAGCGTCGGCACCACGGAGGCACGCAAGAACCACACCCTCCTGCTGGATATCTGGGAGGGCTGGGACGAGGCAAAAGACGGCCCCCGCCCCGTTCTCGGCATCGCCGGCGCGCGCGGCTGGCGCAATGAGGCGTTCTTTGACCGGCTCGACGCCTCCGACCTCAAGGGGCGCGACATCTTTGAATGGACAGACCTCTCGGACAAGGCAATCGCCGCGCTGATGGCTCATTCCCACGCCCTGCTGTTCCCCAGTTACGCCGAAGGCTACGGTCTGCCGCCGGTCGAGGCCGCCGCTCTGCAAACCCCCGTCATCAGCGCCGATCTGCCCTCTGTCCGCGAAGTGCTGGGCGAATTGCCAGTTTACCTTACGGCGGACGACAGCTATCCTTGGAAGACGGCCATCAAGAGCCGACTTGAGGATGGACGATCAGGCACCACGGGACCGGGCGCATTCACGCCCCCCACATGGGAAGAGCATTTCAAGATCGTCCTCAAGATGATCTGATACCGCCGACCCTTTCATCCGGTGCAATGGGTCAGGAAGGGCGGGCGTTGAGCATCGTTTCGTCATATCGACTGAGGCTCCAGCGACGTCGCTGGCTGATCCGCGCCCTGCGCAAGCGGCGCGAACTGTCGGCCGTGTCCAATCGCACCCGCCAGATCCGCAAATCCGACGTCCTGCTGTTTTGCACCGCGCGCAACGAACGTATCCGCCTGCCCTATTTCCTTGAGTATTACCGCAATCAGGGCATCAACCACTTTTTCTTTGTCGACAACGCCAGTACCGACGGGACCGGCGACTACCTGAAGGATCAGCCCGATTGTTCGCTCTGGCAGACCCGGCATGGCTACAAGCGCGCGCGCTTTGGCATGGACTGGATCAACTGGCTGCTGCTGCGCTACGCGCACAACCATTGGACGCTGACCGTCGATCCGGATGAATTCTTCGTCTATCCGTTCTGCGACACCCGTCCCATTCAGGCGCTGACCGACTGGCTCGATGCCTCCTCGATCAAGTCCTTTTCGGCCATGTTGCTGGACATGTATCCCAAGGGCCGGATCGACGCGCAGCCCTACCGCGAAGGGCAGAACCCGCTGGAGATCGCCACCTGGTTCGACAGCGGCAATTACGTGATCCGCAAGAACCCGCGTTACGGCAATCTCTGGATTCAGGGCGGGCCGCGAATGCGCGCCCTTTTCGCCGACAAACCTGCCCTTGCGCCCGCGCTGAACAAGATCCCGCTGGTGAAGTGGGAGCGTAAGAACACCTACGCCTCATCGACCCACATGCTGCTGCCGCGTGGGCTGAACCTGACCTATGATGAATGGGGCGGGGAAAAGGCCTCGGGCCTGCTGCTGCATACCAAGTTTCTCGACACCTTCACCCAGAAGGCGCAGGAGGAGCTGGTGCGCGCCCAGCACTACAATGCCTCGGTCGAATACAAGGCCTACGCGGACCTTAACGGAACGGACCCGGACCTCTGGTGCAACTGGTCCGAGAAATACATCAACTGGCGACAACTCGAGATCCTCGGCCTGATGTCCAAGGGGAACTGGGCATGAGCGGGCTCGGCGTCGTGATGCTGGTGCATAACGCGCTGGACCGCGCCGAACAGGTCGCGCGGCACTGGGCGGGTTCGGGTTGCCCGGTGGTGATCCACGCCGACACGAGCGTGTCGCGCAAGGCGTTCGAGAAGTTCCGCAAGGCGCTTCGCGACATCGACACCATCCGGTTTTGCAAACGCCACCGCTGCGAGTGGGGCGCATGGGGAATCCTTGCCGCGACGCAATCGGCCAGCGAGATGATGCTGCGCGATTTTCCCGAGGTCGGGCATGTCTTCCTCGCCTCGGGGTCATGCCTGCCCCTGCGCCCGGTGCAGCACCTTGTCGATTACCTCGCCGAACGCCCCCGGACCGACTTTATCGAAAGCGCGACGACGACGGATGTGCCCTGGACCGTCGGCGGGCTGGACAGTGAGCGGTTCACCCTGCGCTTCCCCTTCGCGTGGAAAAAACATCGTCGGTTGTTTGACAGCTACGTCACCCTGCAACGCCGTCTGCGGATCACGCGGCGGATGCCGCACGGGATCGTGCCGCACATGGGCTCGCAATGGTGGTGCCTGACGCGCCAGACCCTGACAGCGATCCTGCACGATCCGGAGCGGGAGACCTACGACGCCTTCTTCCGCCGCGTCTGGATCCCGGACGAGAGTTATTTCCAGACCCTTTCACGCCTCTACTCCCAGCACATCGAAAGCCGGTCTCTCACCCTTTCCAAGTTCGACTTTCAGGGCAAGCCGCACATCTTTTACGACGATCACCTGCAATTGCTGCGCCGCTCCGATTGCTTTGTCGCACGCAAGATCTGGCCGCGCGCCGACCGCCTTTACGAGGCCTTCCTGACCGACGAAGCCCACGCGATGAAGCGGACAGAGCCGAACCCCGGCAAGATCGACCGCATCTTTTCCCGCGCGGCCGACAGGCGGACCCGCGGGCGGCCCGGCCTCTACATGCACAGCCGCCTGCCGAACCCGACTTGGGAAAATGGCCTGACGGCGGCATCCTATTCCGTGTTTCAGGGGTTTGCCGATCTTTATCCCGATTTCGAGGCGTGGCTTGCCCGCACCACCGGCTGCAAGGTGCACGGCCATGTCTTTGCCCCGGACCGCGCGCATTTCTCGGCTGGTCAGCGGGTCATCCACGGCGCGCTGTCGGATAGTGCTTCCGCGCGCGACTACCGGCCCCAGTTCTTTCTGACGAACCTGATCTGGAACACCCGCGGTGAACGGCAATGCCTGCAACTGGGGCCGATGGATCACCAGGGTGCGACGGGCTTCATGGCGAGGGATGCGAACGCGCAGGTTTCCGTCATCTCCGGCGCATGGGCGGTGCCTCTGTTTCGGTCGGCGCGCGCGTTTTCGGACTTGCGCGCCGAGGCCGCGCGGCTGCAAAAGATCGAAAGCCGCTTCCTCGACATTCTGCGGGACCCGGCGACCAAGGCGAGCGTGCGGATCTGGACAATGGCCGATTTCGCGGCGGCCCCGCTAGAACCGCTGCAAGCGATCGCAGATACCATCGGCCCGAAATCGAGCCGCCGCCTGTCAGACTTGCCAAAGATGGTCGACCTCACCGGTTTTGGCCAGTTTCTGCAGGACCTCAAGAATGAGGGCATGCACCCCTACCTCATGGGCGATTTCCCCGTCGACACGCCCGCCAGCCACAACCGACCCGACCGCACGCGCAAGCCATATCAGGTAAAGAAATAGATGTCCCAATTCGACTACTTCGTGGTTTTCGCGGAAATGCGGACCGGTTCGAACTTTCTTGAGGCCAACCTGAACGCCTTTCCCGGCCTCTCCTGCCTGGGTGAGGCGTTCAATCCGCATTTCCCCGGCTATCCAAACAAGACTGACTGCCTCGGCGTGACGCTGGACCAACGCGACGCCGACCCGCATAGTCTGATCGCGGCGTTCAAGAGCACCGAGGAGCTCTCGGGTTTTCGCTACTTCCACGACCACGACCCGCGCGTTCTGGACGCGGTGCTGCTTGATCCGCGCTGCGCCAAGGTCATCCTGACGCGCAATCCCGTGGACAGCTACGTCAGCTGGAAGATCGCGCAAAGCACCGGCCAGTGGAAATTGACCGATGTGCGTCGGCGCAAGGATGCCACCGCCGACTTCGACGCGGCGGAGTTCGAAGATCATATGGCGACGCTACAGGCCTTCCAGATCCGGTTGCTCAATACCCTGCAGACCAGCGGCCAGACTGCATTCTACGTCGCCTATGAAGATTTGCAGGATGTCACCGTGATGAACGGCCTCGCCCGCTGGCTGGGTCAGAACGGTCAGCTCGACAAGCTCGATGACAAGCTGAAGCGTCAGAACCCCGCACCGCTCTCTGAAAAGGTCGGGAACTTCGAGCAGATGGAGCAGGCGCTGGCCCGAATGGACCGCTTCAACCTGACCCGCACGCCGAACTTCGAGCCCCGGCGTGGCGCGAATGTGCCCGCCTATCAGGCCGCCGCGAAAACCCCGCTTCTCTACATGCCGGTGCGTGGTGAGATCGACCGCGAGATCTCGGATTGGCTCGCCGCGCTCGATGGTGTGGACAGGTCCGACCTGCCCGGAAAGTTCACCCAAAAGCACCTGCGCCAGTGGAAACGCCGCAACACCGGGCACCGCAGCTTTGCCGTGATCCGCCATCCCGTCGCACGGGCGCATTCGGTGTTCTGCAGGCGCATCGTTCAGACCGGCAAGGGCAGCTTTGGTGAAATCCGCCAGACCCTGCGCCAGAAGTACAAACTGCCGATTCCGGGTCGCAACAGCGATGGCAGCGACTACAGCCGCGACCAGCACCGGCAGGCCTTTGCGATGTTCCTCGATTTCCTCAAGGCCAACCTCGCCGGGCAGACGGCGATCCGCATCGATCAGACTTGGGCGACGCAAAGCGCGGTGATCGAAGGGATGGCCGGCTTTGCCCTGCCGGACGTGATCCTGCGCGAGGATGAGATCGCGACCGAGCTGCCCGCACTGGCGCGCCGCCTCGGCCACCCCGATCCGGGAGCGCCGCGCGTCGCGTCCGAGGACACGCCCTATCCGCTGTCCGCGATCTACGACGAAGAGATCGAACAAAAAGCCGCGGACGTCTATTCACGCGACTATCTGATGTTCGGATTTGGCAAATGGGGATGACCGGTCAGGCCGCCTGAATATTCTGGTCCGAAGTCAGCAGCGCATAAAGCGTGGCCGGATCGTGATTGGCCCGCAACTTCTTGCAGAGATCCCGGTTGCGCAGCGTGCGCGACACCAGCGCCAGCGCCTTCAGGTGCTCGACTCCGGCATCTTCTGGCGCGAACAGGGCCATGACGATGTCGACCGGCTGGCGATCCACGGAATCGAAATTCACCGGTTTTTCCAGCAGGATGAAGGCCGCCGACATGTCCTTGACCTGACCGAGCCGGGCGTGAGGCAAAGCAACTCCATGGCCCACGCCGGTTGGACCGAGGTTTTCCCGCTCCATCAACGCCTCGATCACGGCGGAATTGCCGTAACCATAAGCGCTCTGGGCCAATTCGCCCACATCATGCAAAAGTCGTTTCTTGGACGAAGCCGAGGCAATCACCTTGATTGCCTCGGGTTTGAGGATCGCAGTTAGGGTCATGTCGTCCTTGCATTCAGCACGGGTGGCCCCGCTGCCTCAATTTCTGGGATCGATCCATCCGATATTGCCGTCCTCACGGCGATATACGACGTTCAACCCTTCCTTGCCCTCGTTCCGAAAGATCAGCACCGGTGCGCCTGCGAGCTCCATCTGCATAACCGCTTCACCGACGGACAGCGACGGAATTTTGGTTTCCATCTCGGCTACGATGATCGGCTGCAGGGTCTCGCTCTCCGATTCCACATCCTCCTGCTCAGCGGCGAGGATATACGAGGACGCGCCGAAAAGTTCAACCGGCTCCGGTCTCTGCTTGTGATGGTCCTTCAGCCGCCGCTTGTAGCGCCTGAGCTGTTTGTCCATCTTCTCGCGTGCGTCGTCAAAAGCGGCATATATCTCAGTGGCGTAGGCCTTCGCTGCCGCATTGAAGCCCGAGCTTAGGTGCACGGTCGCCTCGCAGACGAACTCGTGCCCTGACTTGGAAAAGATGACGGTGGCATCGGTGGGACGCTGACCATATTTGTCCATGATCTCACGCAACTCGTTCTTGACGTGAGTCTGAAGGGCCTCGCCGACGTCGATTTGCTTGCCGCTGACTTCGTAACGCATTCCGTCTCCTTTTATGACAATTCGGGCGTGTACCCCATGCTTGGTGCAGAGGGGGCATCAGGCGCGAATGCTGCGGAAAGACAGGCTAAGCTCCATGATCTCGCGCAAGGACCGCAAGGGCGTTGCTGGGTCGATCGGGAGTCTTGTGACTGTCATACCACTATATGAAAGGACGCCCGGCCTGCCTGTCAATGGCGTCGCGCAGTCTTGGTAGGCAAACACTTGCGTTCGGGGTCGCGTGCGTCAGGAAATGCGGAAACTATCGCCAAGGTAGACGCGGCGCACGTTTTCGTTTTCCACCACCTCGTCAGGGGTGCCTGACATCAACACTTTGCCATCGTGCAGAATATAAGCCCGGTCCACAATTTCCAGCGTTTCCCGTACGTTATGGTCCGTGATCAGCACACCTATACCGCGTTTCTTCAGATCCGCGACCAGATGGCGAATATCAGAGACCGAAATCGGATCGACCCCGGCAAAGGGTTCGTCCAGCAGCAGATAGCGCGGATCCGCCGCCAGACAGCGCGCGATCTCGACGCGCCGCCGCTCTCCCCCCGAAAGCGCAAGGGCAGGAGCGCGGCGCAGGTGTTCGATGGAGAATTCCGACAGTAGCTCTTCCAGCCGCTCGCGCCGTTTGTGGCGGTCCGAATGGGTGATGTCGAGGATGGCAGAGATGTTGTCCTCGACCGACAATCCGCGAAAAATCGACATTTCCTGCGGCAGATACCCGATGCCCATCCGGGCCCGCCTGTACATCGGCAGGGACGTCACGTCCCGCCCGTCGATCCGCACCGTGCCGCCCTCGGGCACCACCAATCCGGCGATGGCATAAAAAGTCGTGGTCTTGCCAGACCCGTTCGGACCCAACAGCGCCGCGACCTCACCCTGATCTACCTTGATCGTCACGTCCCGGATCACGACGCGCTTCTTGTAGGACTTGCGCAGGTTCTCGATGCGCAGGCCCTTGTCGCCAGAGTGGACGTGCAGCTTGGGATCGGGCACTTCAGTTCCTCGAATTGAGGATCGTGCGCACACGCCCGTCCATTTGGGCCTGCCCGGTTTGCAGATTAACGGTCATCTTCTGCGAGGTCAGAGTCGAATTGCCCTGCACCAGCAACACGTCGCCCTGCATGACCACGTTGCCGTTGTCGATATCGTAATCCGCGCGCTCCGCTTCGGCGGCATCCTCTCCGCTGACCAGCGTGACACCGCCCGTGGCCTGCAGCCTGCTGATCCGCTCACCGCTTTCGTCATAGACGACCAGAACGCGGGGCGCGGCCAGCCGCATCTCGCCCTGCACGATGACCACGTTGCCGAGGAATTCAGCGGTGCCGTCGGTCTGATTGACCTTCAGTTCATCGCTTTCGACCTCGACCGGCGCTTCGGGATCAACCTGGCCGCCGCCAAAGGCGGTGGCCTGTGTCAGGCCGGCGACAGGCAGCAGGGCGAACAGCACAATCGCGCATAGCCGGAAGATCGTCATTGGCGTATCCTCACTCTGGTTTGGGGTGGTATAACAGCTTCACACGGTCGGTGAAGCGCATTTGCACATCGCTGCCGCCGCCCTCAGCCTGAATCACCATACGTCCGGCGGTGAACTGCCCCGGCGGACCGTCGCCCCGGACCTGACCCGGCGTTTCCGCATAGACCCGGTCCATGCCCGCGATCAATTGCTCGGTCGTGACGCGATACCCCGTGGAGGTGTCGATCACGACACGGCCCTGCAACTGCGCCGTGGCATCGGCGCCATCCATCAGCGCGGTGTCGGAGTGGAACTGGATCGACCCGCCACTTTTTAGCTGAATATCGGCCTCGACCTTGTCTGCCGCAATCTGGCCCAGCCCCGTGCCCACCGGCTTTGCCATATCCGCGACAAAGGTGATCAGATCGCCGCTATCCGTTGCGCCCGCGAAGGAGGGGCGCAAGACCCGTTCCAGCAGCCCGTCCTCGCCAATCTCGACCTCGGCATAGGGTAGATCCTGAATGGCTTCGTTCGATCGCGACAGCAGAAAGACCGTCGACAGCAGGCCCAGCGCCATAAGCGGCAGAACGATTTTCAGCCAGCCGACCATCCGGGTATAATTGCGATCGCTCCACGCCATGTCAGGCTCCGACGATCATGTATGGGCAAAGATGTCGGTGTCGGGCCACCCCATCAGGTCCAGCCGCGCCCGCATGGGCAGGAAATCAAAACAGGCCTGCGCGACCCCCGTGCGTCCTTCGCGGGCCAGCCGCTTGTCCAGCTCGTCCCGCAGACGATGGAGGTAGAGAACATCCGATGCCGCATAGTCCAGTTGCGCCGCCGTCAGCTCTGCCGCGCCCCAGTCCGACGATTGCTGCACCTTGGAAAGATCGACGCCGATCAGCTCCTGCGTCAGGTTCTTCAGCCCGTGCCGGTCGGTATAGGTGCGCACCAGTTTGGACGCGATCTTGGTGCAATAGACCGGAGCGGTCAGTGCGCCAAAGGCATTGAACATCGCCGCAATGTCGAACCGGCCAAAGTGAAACAGCTTCAGGACCTCGGGGTCCTCCAGCATCCGGCAGAGGTTGGGCGCCTCGGTCTGGCCGATAGCGACCTGCACGATATGCGCATCACCATCCCCGCCCGACATCTGTATGACGCAGAGGCGGTCGCGATGCGGGTTCAGTCCCATGGTCTCGCAATCAATGGCCACGACAGGGCCGAGGTCCAGCCCGTCCGGCAGATCGCCCTGATATAGATGATTGGTCAATGCGATCTCCCTCACTGGTCTGTCGGGGGGTCTAGCTTCTGCGTGACACAATGGCAATTCGTCGGCTTGACACCCGCCGTGGCCGCACCGGCGCGGACGGCGGGATCGGGGCCGCCCCATCAGCACGAAACATAAGCTTGCCTTATCCAGGCCATCAGAAAACAGCGGGTTATCCTGATAGGACCCCCCTGATACACTTTGGGCAATGCCGAGTCATTCGGCCCCGAGTCACACTGCCATTAGGAGAGTATCATGGACGGAAACGATAGCGCCGCAGGCGGCTGCCCGGTCATTCACAGGCCTTCCGGTGCCCGCACGAACCGCGATTGGTGGCCGAACCAGTTGAACCTGAAAGTGCTGCATCAGAACGGCGTCGCCTCCAACCCGATGACGCCCGATTTCGATTATGCCGAGGCGTTCAAGACGCTCGACCTCGACGCGCTCAAGGCCGATATCGCAGAGGTGCTGACCGACAGCCAGGAATGGTGGCCGGCGGATTGGGGACACTACGGCCCCTTCATGATCCGCATGGCCTGGCACTCCGCGGGCACCTACCGCACGGGCGACGGCCGCGGCGGCTCCACCTCCGGATCGCAGCGGTTTGCGCCGCTGAACTCCTGGCCCGATAATGCCAACCTCGACAAGGCCCGCCGTTTGCTCTGGCCGGTCAAGGCAAAGTACGGCAATGCCCTGTCCTGGGCCGACCTGCTGGTTCTTACCGGCAACGTCGCGCTGGAAACCATGGGCTTCAAGACCTTTGGCTTTGGCGGCGGACGCGTCGACATCTGGGAACCCGAAGAGGACGTCTATTGGGGCACCGAACAGGAATGGCTCGCCACTTCCGAAAAGCCCAATGGTCGTTACAGCGAAGGCCGGGCGCTGGAAAATCCGCTCGCCGCCGTGCAGATGGGTCTGATCTACGTCAACCCCGAAGGGCCGGACGGCGATCCCGATCCACTGGCCGCCGCCAAGGATATCCGCGAGACCTTTGCCAGAATGGCGATGAACGACGAGGAAACCGTCGCGCTGATCGCCGGCGGTCACACGTTTGGCAAGACTCATGGCATGGGCAGCCCGGATGACATCTCTTCGGAACCCGAAGGTGCCGACATTGCCGAACAGGGGCTGGGCTGGAAGCACAAGCATGGCCTGCACGGCAATGACACCTTTACCTCCGGGCTTGAGGTGATCTGGACCACGACGCCGACGCAATGGGGGCAAGGCTTCTTCAAGAACCTCTTCGAGTATGAGTGGGAACTGACCAAGTCACCCGCCGGCGCGCATCAATGGAAGCCCAAGGATGGCGCAGGCGTCGACACCGTGGCTGACCCGCATGTCGAGGGCAAGCGCCGCACACCCAACATGCTGACCACCGACCTCTCGCTGCGCATGGATCCGATTTACGAGCCGATCTCGCGCCGCTTTTACGAAAACCCGGATCAGTTCGCCGATGCCTTCGCCCGCGCCTGGTTCAAGCTGACGCACCGCGACATGGGCCCCAAGGCCCGCTATCTCGGCAAGGAAGTCCCAGAAGAAGAGCTGATCTGGATGGACCCGGTCCCTGCGGTCGATCACCCGCTGGTGGACGACGCTGACATCGCCGCGCTGAAATCAGAGCTGCTGGAAGCGGTTGCGCAGCGTGACCTCGTCTATATCGCCTGGTCCTCGGCCTCGACCTATCGCGGCTCGGACATGCGTGGCGGGGCCAACGGCGCGCGTATCCGTCTCGCCCCCCAGAAGGATTGGGAGGTCAACGAACCGCAAACCCTGTCCCGCACGCTCACCGCGCTGGACGGGATCAAATCGCGGTTTGACGCCAAGGGCGACAAGAAGGTCTCCATCGCCGACCTGATCGTTCTGGGTGGCACCGCAGCGGTCGAAGCCGCCGCAAAGGCCGCCGGTCACGACCTGACCGTGCCTTTCACGCCGGGGCGCACGGATGCGACCGAGGCGCAGACCGACGCCGAAAGCTTTGATCCGCTGGAGCCGCTGGCCGACGGGTTCCGCAATTACACACGCGCTGAATCCAGCATGCCAACCGAACATCTGCTGGTCGACCGCGCACAATTGCTGACACTGACCGCCCCGGAAATGACCGTGCTCATAGGCGGGCTGCGCGCGCTCGATGCCAATCACGACGGCACGGCGCATGGCGTTCTGACAAACCGGGCCGGCAAATTGACGAACGACTTCTTCGTCAACCTGCTGGACATGGGCACAGCGTGGAAGGCGACGTCGGACAAACAGGACCTGTTCGAGGGCACCGACCGCAAGTCGGGCGAGGTCAAATGGACCGCGACCCGCGCCGATCTGGTGTTCGGCTCGAACTCCCAACTCCGCGCCATCGCCGAGGTCTACGGACAGGACGACAATGGCGACAAGTTCGTGCACGATTTCATCGCCGCATGGGTCAAGGTGATGGACGCGGACCGCTTCGAACTGTGATCCATACAATTTGACGACGGGGCGTCGCGCGTGTTCGTGCGGCGCCCTTTTTCATGGCGCCCGTGGCCGACCTACGTGCGGCGAAACTGCACGCTCACTCACAAATTTCCCCGTCGAAAGCGTTATGCGCGCGATAAGTGTCGCTTCCTGCCTGTTGAGCCGCTTCAACCTACCCTAATGGCGTATTAAGTAACGCTGGACACCGCAGGCCAACCTACGCCCGCGTCAACACCAAGAGGGACACCCAATGACAAAGATCTGCCTGACCGTAAGCTGCCCCACAGCCCGAGGCATTGTCGGCGCCATCGGCACGTTCCTCGCGCAAAACGGCTGTAACATTACCGATTCCTCGCAGTTCGACGACACGGAAACGGGCCGCTTCTTCATGCGCACGATCTTCATCTCGGAAGAAGGGCAAAGCCGCGAGGATCTTGACGCCGCCTTTGCCGAGGTCGCACAGAAGTTCGACCTGGACTTTGCCTTCCACGACACCGCGCAGAAGATGAAGGTCGTCATCATGGTCTCGCGTTTCGGCCATTGCCTGAACGATCTGCTCTACCGCTGGCGCATCGGCGCGCTGCCGATCGACATCGTGGCGGTGATCTCAAATCATATGGATTATCAGAAAGTGGTCGTAAACCACGACCTGCCTTTCCACTGCATCAAGGTGACCAAAGAGAACAAACCCGAAGCCGAAGCCCGCATCATGGAGGTGGTCGAGGACGCCGGCGCCGACCTGATCGTGCTGGCCCGCTACATGCAGGTGCTGTCGGATAATATGTGTCAGAAAATGTCGGGCCGGATCATCAACATCCACCACTCCTTCCTGCCGTCATTCAAGGGCGCGAACCCCTACAAACAGGCCTACGAACGCGGCGTGAAACTGATCGGCGCGACCTCGCACTACGTCACCGCCGACCTCGACGAAGGGCCGATCATCGAACAGGACATCTGCTCTGTCACCCACGCGCAAAGCGCATCTGACTACGTCTCGCTCGGCCGCGATGTCGAAGCCCAGGTCCTTGCCCGCGCGATCCACGCCCACATCCACCGCCGCGTCTTCCTGAACGGCAACAAGACAGTGGTGTTCCCGGCCTCTCCGGGATCGTTCGCCTCGGAACGGATGGGGTGAGACCGAGGGGCGTGGAGCGGATCTTCGCCCTTAGGACTGGGGCCCGCGTTAAGATGAAGGTGCCAGGCAGGACTATTGCACTGCGCTTGCTTGTGAAAATTCAGTGCCAGTTCTGTCAAAGTGGGCGATCATTGCAGGAGCCCTGGAAGGAAAAGGACAAATTCGGGGAAGGCAACCATCAGTGCGAGGATGATGATATCGGCAAAAATGAACCACATGACGCCCCGGAAAATCGTCCCGGTCGAAATCTGTTCACCCATCACGCCCTTCAGAACAAAAACGTTCAATCCGATGGGTGGAGTAATCATCCCGATTTCCAGCAATTTGGCGACCAGAACGCCGAACCACAGCAAGTTTATATCTGCGGGGCGTTGTTGCAAAAGTCTGACGACCAAGGATTCACTTCGCGAATTCATGGCGTTAGACGCGGTGTATGAGCAAGCCATCTCCCGCCCGCTTTCGCACGACGAACTGGTCCAGCTACAACGCGTCGCTCAGGAAGCGGGGGTCTCTGCTGATCTGGGTCAACAAGGACATGACCTGGCGCGCACCATGTGACGGTCGGCCCGGACGTCCGGCGATGTTTTTCGATGCGGCCATACAGTTCTGCTTATCGATCAAAGTCCTGTTCAAGTTGCCGTTGCGCCAGACCGCCGGGATGGTGGCCAGCCTGCTGCGCCTGGCCGGCATGGACTGGCCTGTGCCGGACTTTTCCACGCTGTGCCGCAGGCAAAAGTCCTTGGCCGTCCAGGTCTCTTATCGCCGCGCAGATGGCCCGCTAAACCTGCTGGTCGACAGCACCGGGATCAAGTTCCTTGGCGATGGCGAATGGCAGGCCCTCAAGCACGGAGTGCAGAGCCGACGCCAATGGCACAAGGCCCATCTGGCCATGGACCCGGCCACCTCAAACATCCGCGCCGTGGAATTCACCCCCAGCCGCGACGGCGACAGCCCCGTGCTGCCCGTCCTGCTCGACCAGATCCCCGAGGAAGAGCAGAAGGCACGGTCACCGCCGACGGCCCCTACGACACACGCCGCTGCCACAAGGCCATCATCGAACGCGATGCCGTTCCGATCATCCCGATCCGAAAGAACGGACGTCTTTGGAAAAAAGACTGCCCTGCGGCACGCGCCAGAAACGATACCCTACGCGCGACGCGATACTACGGGCGGGCGTTATGGAAACGCTGGACTGGATACCACGCCCGTAGCCGGATCGAGGCGAACCCTCTCATGGTTTGCAAGCAAACCATTGCCGGGCAGCGGATGCGCTGCCTAAAATCCTTCGGCGAGCGCATCATGGCACGACACCCCGACCGACAGACCGCCGAAATCCACATCCGCATCGCCCTCATGAACCGCTTCAACGCCCTCGGCACCGCCGAGATCATCCGCGTGGCATGACGTCAGTGGGGTAAGGGGCAGTCACACCTCAGGCGAGGCTAATGCAACAACGCCGATCAAATGCGGTATGAACACAAAGTTGCACGCCGTAACTGACATAATTGGCCGAGCGATCCGGTTTGTCCTGACCGCTGGTCAGGTTAGCGATTATACTGGAGCGAGAGCTCTTATGAACAGCCTGCCAGCAGCGGGTTGGCTTTTGGGTGATCGAGGGTATGATGCGGATTGGTTTCGCGAAGCCCCTGTGGATATGGGCATAACGCCCTGCATCCCCGGACGGAAGTCACGCGACGAGACAGTCGAATATGACAAGCGGCACTACAAAAAGACGTAACCGGATTGAAATCATTTCTGGTCGCCTGAAAGACCGGCGGCGCGTGGCCGTCCGCTACGACAGATGCCTGAAGGTCTTCCTCTCCGCCATCACTATCGCTGCAACCGTAATATTCTGGTTATGTGTCCTGAACCTAGCGGGTCTTTCGTAACAGGGCGCTGCGCGCATATGGCCTCCCGGCTGCTCCGGACGAACTTGGCCTGACGGGAAAGGTCAACTTGGGAGATCTGTCTATCCCTTCTTTGCGCTCGAATGCCCTCGCCCTAGTGCGTCCATACCTGTTTACGGTTGGTCGCGAAATTCTCGCCATAACCACCGGGACGGATATTGGGTTTGCGCGCGTGTGGCTGTGTGACGACCGCCTCGATGCCGTGATCCTTGGCGTATTCGACGGCCGCTTCCATCGTGGCAAAGCGCAGGCGGACCTGCGCCTGCGTGTCGTCGTTGGAGGTCCAGCCCATCAGTGGATCAACCTCGCGCGCCGATGCCGAGACGAACTCGAGAATCCAGTCGCGAGTCGTCGCCGAGCCGGATTGCATGGCGTTGCGGGCGGGGCGATAGATACGTGCGGTCATTGAGCTCTCCGTTCTTCGGAACGCTTATCGGATATCCGACCCTGTCAAGCAAGAGGGGCGCGCTGGCATCCCTGGAAAACGGATGCGGTTCCTCGCCAACACCTCGGCTTTCGGCCGCTAACACCCTGTTCGGGCGAGAAGTCACACACAACGGGGTTGAAAGAGAACAAATACAGACCAAAATCTGTGCAGATCGGAGAATCGCCCCATGCCCACGCCTGCCATGCCCCTCACCGCCATGCCCATCACGATGGATCAGGTGCAAGCGCGTCCAAAGCTGGAGGGAGGGCGACGGTTGGTCATGCAGACCGAATATGCACCCGCGGGCGACCAACCGACCGCGATCACCGAACTTTCGGGCGGGGTGATGAGTGGTGAACGCGATCAGGTTCTGCTGGGCGCGACCGGGACCGGCAAGACCTTCACCATGGCAAAAGTGATCGAGGAGACGCAGCGCCCCGCGATCATCCTCGCCCCGAACAAGACGCTGGCGGCGCAACTTTACGGCGAATTCAAGAGCTTTTTCCCCGATAATGCCGTGGAATATTTCGTCAGCTTTTACGACTACTATCAGCCCGAAGCCTACGTCGCGCGATCCGACACCTATATCGAGAAGGAAAGCCAGATTAACGAGCAGATCGACCGGATGCGCCATTCGGCCACCCGCGCACTGCTGGAGCGGGACGACGTCATCATCGTCGCCTCGGTCTCCTGCATCTACGGCATCGGGTCGGTGGAAACCTACGGCGCGATGACGCAGGACCTGAAGGCGGGCGGCAGCTACGATCAGCGCCAGGTGATCGCGGACCTCGTCGCACAGCAGTACAAGCGCAACGATCAGGCGTTCCAGCGGGGCGCCTTCCGCGTACGCGGCGATTCGCTTGAGGTCTTTCCGGCCCACCTCGAAGATCGCGCCTGGCGTTTGTCGTTCTTTGGCGAAGAGCTTGAGAGCATTACCGAATTCGATCCTCTCACGGGGCAGAAAACCGATACATTCGAGCAAATCCGCATCTACGCGAACTCGCACTACGTGACACCCAAGCCGACCATGCAGCAGGCCATCGTCTCGATCCGTAAGGAGCTGCGCACCCGGCTTGATCAACTGGTGAGCGAAGGCAAACTGCTGGAAGCGCAACGGCTGGAGCAACGAACGAACTTTGATCTCGAAATGCTGGAGGCGACCGGCGTCTGCAACGGGATCGAGAATTATTCGCGCTACCTCACGGGACGCGCCCCGGGTGAGCCGCCCCCCACCCTTTTCGAGTTCATTCCCGACAATGCCATTGTTTTCGCTGACGAATCCCACGTCTCGATTCCGCAGATCGGCGGCATGTACAAAGGCGACTACCGGCGGAAATTCACGCTGGCCGAACATGGGTTCCGCTTGCCCTCCTGCATGGACAATCGCCCGTTGAAATTCGAGGAATGGGACGCGATGCGCCCGCAGTCGGTTTACGTCTCTGCCACGCCATCGGCCTGGGAGTTGGAGCAGACCGGCGGTGTCTTTACCGAACAGGTCATCCGGCCCACCGGGCTGGTTGATCCGCAGATCGAAATCCGCCCCGTCTCGATGCAGGTCGACGATCTGCTGGACGAGATCCGCAAGGTCACGGCGGACGGATATCGCACGCTGGTCACGACCCTGACGAAACGCATGGCCGAGGATTTGACAGAATACCTGCATGAACAGGGCATCAAGGTTCGCTACATGCATTCCGACATCGACACGATCGAGCGGATCGAAATCCTGCGGGACCTTCGGCTCGGCGCGTTTGACGTGTTGATCGGGATCAACCTGCTTCGCGAGGGGCTCGACATTCCCGAGTGTGGGTTGGTCGCGATCCTCGATGCGGACAAGGAGGGCTTCCTGCGGTCTGAAACATCGCTCATCCAGACGATCGGGCGGGCCGCGCGGAATGCCGAGGGGCGGGTGATCATGTATGCTGACCGCATCACCGGCTCGATGGAGCGGGCGCTGGCGGAGACCGACCGTCGCCGCGAAAAGCAGGTCGCCTACAACGAAGAGCACGGCATTACGCCCGCGACGATCAAGAAGAACGTCGATGATATTCTGCAAGGTCTCTACAAGGGCGATGTAGATATGAACCGCGTGACGGCGAAGGTCGACAAGCCGCTCGTGGGTGCGAACCTTCAGGCGCATCTGGACGGGTTGCGCGATGCCATGCGCAAGGCGGCTGAGAACCTCGAGTTCGAGGAAGCTGCGAGGCTGCGTGACGAGGTCAAGCGGCTGGAAGCCGTCGACCTTACCATTTCCGACGATCCGATGGCGCGGCAACAGGCGGTGGAGCGTGCCTCCGACGCGGCTGTGGGATCGCGGGGACGATCGACGGCGGGGCGACCAGGGCAGTATGGCGGAAACGTGAAACGCCGTCGGAGGTGACTGATCGTCGGCTTCGCCCGGGTTGGACGTCGGAGTTCTGTTTTGCGCGATGTCTCGCCACCGTCGACTGGGACTCCGTGGCCGCAGATCGGTGAACCTGGCGCGACGCGTGAGAGCCAAGATGGCGGCTTTTCCTCCAGACGCCACAATCTCTGCCGTGTTTGCATGATGCAGATCGGAGCAATAGATTGGTCGCCGACGGTTTTTGCTTTTCGGTAAATCAGATTTCATCCTCTTGCCTGACAGCGTCCCGACCTCTTTCATATAGGCAAAACGTGAAAGAAATCTTACCGGATAGCCGACCGACCTCTGGCTTGACGGAAAACACCTCTCGATACGATACTTTCTATAAAGTTCAACCCACTACGAGAAAAATTCAAAATCACAGAATAATTTATTCTGAATTTAACCCGCCGACTTCATCCTAAAACTAATCACGACAACGGATGCTGTATATGTGGAAAATTCTCTCTCTCATTATCTTAATATCGAGCCCCTCCTACGGTCGAGATTCGAGTCTTTCACGAGCGCCCTATGACAAAGCCGACCGAAACCATTTCTTAATGAACCCTCTGTCATATCACCATGAGAAACCCAAAACGACACAATCAGGATTCTATTGGAGGCCATCACCACAAGCCGGTCTGGGCGACGCACGAGCAATGACGGCGACAGGCCCGCCCGCACGCGTGACTGAAGTCACGCGGTCCTTCTCGCCCTTAAATCGGCTGCGCTCCGGCTGGTCGCTCGGTCGACGCGGAAAGGGGCGCATGGTGCTCGCCAATCTCTCCTTCGAACGGCGCCAGTTCATCGGAGGTTTTAAGACCTGGCTCGCCGGCGATGTGGGCTTTCGTGCCTCGGGAACGCGCACCGAAGGTTCGCTCGGGGCCACCATCGGCACAGTGGTCCGAAGCGGAGCGCACGTCTATTCCCAAGTGCACATGGACGCCCTGCTGGCATCGCGCGAGCCGGTGTTGCCCGACAGGCAGACCGGCAGGGCATATAACGTGCGGCCAAGACCCAAGAGCGGCACAAGCGATCCGGATATTCACGTCACCCTCGCGGCAGCCATGCCGCTGTCACATAACACCTTTATCGACATTGGCGTGTCGCACGAGGTGATGAAAGGCAGCGCCTCCCGCCTCAGAGTTGGCCTCTGGAGCTCATTCTGATGAGGTCGGGTCCGAATGCGCGGACACGAGAATCCACGCATACCGATCCGCACAAAGACCTGCCCAAAGCGGTCCGCTCAAATCGGGTTATCCATCCGAACGCGCATCACCACTGTGCCCTTGACCTCAGTCTCCCACCTGAGGTCGATCTGATCCTTGTTGCTGCCGCGCTCCGTCGTGACGTAGGGCATGGAGAACCGCTTCACGTTGGAGGCGGTGACAATCGCATTCTTCGCGATAACGGATTCCACCGTCTGGGCCCAACCGCCAAAGGGCAACTTCGGCGCGCAATCCACGGTCCAGGTCAGCGCGGCCGTGTTTTCGCTATGTTGGAGGACCAGCGGATTGGACGTGCCGGTGGAAACCTGATTGTAACTATTGTCTGCGAAGGTGATATTCTTCATACGACCGAAATCGAGGTTTGCAAAACTCGTGTCCACCCCTTCCACCCGGTCAATGCTGGCTGCGACAATCCTGAACAGGTTTCCGGTCACGGCCATACCATTTATGAAATTCCCCGCGCCGTGTGGGCGCACCGTGATATATGTGAACCAGGGCGCGACGTGGCTGGCCAGAAAGATATTGTCTGAGATATTCATCGCCGAAAAACTTAACTCAGATGAATACTCCGGGGCCTGGTCATGTTCGTTGGCCCATTCGATATGACAATTGTCGACGTAGTTCCCGATGAACGACATGCGTGCCGACATTTCCGTGATCACCAGCCCCGCCGTTCGTATCGCGTTGGAGGCTGAATCGCCCTGAAAGAAATGGTTGCCCGAGAATATGGAATTGGCGCCGCCGACAACCCCGAAATGGCGCAGATGCATCGCGCGATTATCCCGGACCTTCACATCATTCGCATTGACGTTGAACCCGACGGACACCCTGTCCTGTCCCAGCTTGGAGCTTTCGTGTGACAAAAACTGACACCGATCAATCATCATGCCCTGACACCCGGACCCATGCGACGTGATCCCGCGATCCTTGGGCGCGGTGATAAAACAGTCGCGCAGATGGAAGATCGCGCCCGAGGGGGCGAGCAATATGCCGGAACATTCGCCCCAGCACTGAAATTCGATATCCGACATCTCGAACTTGTCGAGCTTGGAGAAACCGCTGAAATCCAACAGGTATTTATACCTCTTGAAAGTATAGGTCTGCGTTCCGGCCGCATCATAGAGCGGTTTCGACAGCGTGATCTCACCCGCCCCGACATTGGTGTCGCGCACATAAACCTCGCGCCCCACCCCGTTTGCGGTAATGTGCGAGCCGACCGGAATGTTGGCGACACCGCTGACGTTGGTCAATTTCAGCGGGTTATCGGGTGCGTAGGTGGCCTGCGCCGTCACGGTCGTCGTGTCCCAGGCGGGGCCCGCGATACATTCGAGCTGACCGTTGTGGATCAGACGGCGGGTCGCATAGCTCTGCTTGTTGGGGACAGCCGCCTGCATATCGATGGGCGCCGTCACCCCGACGCGCCGCCCGCCAAGGTCGAGGGATTCGTGATCGGTGTTGTTTAACAGCGCCTGAAACGCCTTGCGAAACGCCAGGTCTTCACTGCCCAAGGCGTCGATATAGGTCGGCAGATCGAAATCCTTGGTCAGGGACAGGATCTTGTCCGTCGCCATGCTCACTGTCCCTTCGAACCGCACGCGGCTTTGCAAAACGAGACTGTCGGAGAGGCGATGCACACCCGCCGGCACCATGACCAATCGTCCGTTCGCCGCCGCGTCCGCCGCCTGAAACGCCGCCAGATCGTCGCTGAGCCCGTCTCCCCGCGCACCGTAGTCGCGCACGTCGACCCATGCCATCATGTCGCGCAGAAAGACGCTGGTAATATCCTCGATCACCAGGTCGTCGATCCGCACGGTCCCGCCATTCGCCCCGGTGAGGTCAAGGCCAAAGTGACCATAACTCGGGCCCTGCCCCCAGATCATGTCGACGCCCGACCGACTGCCGGAGCCGATGGTCGCAGTGACCTCCACCACTTCACCATAGCTGGTCAGCGCAACGCTCGACCCGACCTCGACCAGACCGCTGACATGCCCGCCCGCGCTGCCCGCCCAGGCGGCGATCCGCACGCTCGGCAATGCGCCGCTGATCGCCTTGATCCGTGCGCGCACCCGCAGATAGCAGCCGGGCAGGATCGGCGTCTGGCCCATATAGCGCAGTTTCTGGGTCGAGCTGGTTTTCAGCACCTCCAGACAGCCGCCGAAATCCTGATCGGCCGGGACATAAGCCGCGTTGCCGGTGCCCTCATAGGTGTCCGAACCCGGCGTTCCGTCGCCGCTGGACCAGACGTCGAGACCGTCTTCAAAGGCGGTCGGCATGAAAAGGATTCCCTCGGTGATCGCCTTGTTCATTCTATTCCCCTTGTGTTCGGCACGCACGGCCATGAAAGGCCCGGCGGGACAGGCCCGCGCAGGTTGGGGAATGGAAATACCGGGGGTAGGTTAACGCCGCCCTAGACCACCGTGACGTTGCATCACGCAAAACAGGCTATCAGAGACGGCAAAGCGGCTTCAGGTCGCCAGTGGAGGTGCCGCGACGAACTGCACGCCGTTGATTTTCCAGCCGTCGTCCCCCTCAATCATTTCGTAATCCAAGAGATATAGGGTCCCCTTGGAATCGAGAATTTCGACCCGTTGCAGGATTCGTCCGCCTTCCTCCCTCAGGTCCAGCATCCGTACCTTGCCGGGATCGCGCACCATTGGATAGGACCGTTCGACCATCAGGCCGAACCCCTCGGCAGAGCCGTAGTACCTCTGAATCATCGGACTGGCGTAGCTGTAGGCGCGGTCCAGATCATCGACGCGAAAGGCGTCGAACTGGTGGGTGACGATCTGGCCGGGGTCCCCCTCCCCGGCCCGGGCCAGCCCGGCAAAGGCCAGCAGGGTGAGGACGCAAAGCAGCGGTGCAATACGCGGAATCATGAACATGATGGTGCCTCCTGACCTCAAGACGACGTATACCAATTACGCAGCCATCGCCGTTCAGGTTTCACCTTTTCACAAATACGCCCGCCGGAGGCAGGCTTATCCAAGCTCGCCCGCCAGCCCCCTATCGATCAGCGCGACGGTCTCGCCCACGCCGTAGAGGGCGATAAAGCTGCCGAACCGCGGCCCCTGAGAGGCCCCCAGCAGCACCTCGTAGAGCGCCTTGAACCAACCGCGCATCGGATCAAACCTGTCGCGACCCACGTCAAACACCACCTGTTGCAGCGCGTCGCCCTCGACCGCGCCATCGTAGGCCACCAGCCGGTCGCGCAGATCGATGAGCGCCTCGCGCTCGGCATCGGTCGGGGCGCGGAACACCTTCTCCGGCTTCACGAAATCGTTGTAGTAGCGCACGGCAAAACCGGCCGCGGCGTCAAGGTCGGGGTGCGTGGCCGGCGTCGCCTCGGTCGCATAGCGGCGGATGAAACCCCACAAGGTTTCCTTGTCTTCCGCCCCCGCAACGGAGGCGAGGTTCAAGAGCATCGCAAAGGGCACCACCATCCGACTTTCCGGCACCTTGCCGCCGTGGATGTGCCAGACCGGATTGTTGGCACGCTGATCGGCGTCCTGACCGACATAGGCGCGCAACTGCTGGTGGTATTCGTCGACCGCCTTGGGGATCACGTCAAAATGCATGCGCTTGGCCGTCTTGGGCTTGGCGTACATGAAATAGGACAGGGATTCGGTGCTGGCATAGGTCAGCCATTCATCGATCGACAGCCCGTTGCCCTTGGATTTCGAGATCTTCTCACCGTTCTGATCGAGGAAGAGTTCGTAGGTGAAATGCTCGGGCTTGCGGCCGCCGAGGATCTCGCAGATGCGGTCATAGATCGGCGTGTTGGTGGAATGATCCTTGCCGTACATCTCGAAGTCCACGTCGAGCGCGGCCCAACGGGCGCCAAAATCCGGCTTCCACTGCAGCTTCACGTTGCCGCCGGTGACGGGAAGGGTCCATTCCTTGCCGCTCTCGTCGTCAAAGGTGATGGTGTAATCCTCGGCGTTCACCTGCTTCATCGGGACGTAGAGCACGCGGCCCGTCTCGGGATGGATCGGCAGGAAAATCGAATAGGTCTGCTGGCGTTCATCGCGCAGCGATTTCAGCATCACCTTCATCACGTCGTCGTAGCGGTCGACCGCGCGTTTCAGCACGGCATCGAACTGGCCGGATTTGTAGAACTCGGTCGCCGAATAGAACTCGTACTCAAACCCGAAGGTGTCGAGGAACCGGCGCAGCATGGCGTTGTTATGATCGCCAAAGCTGGGAAACTCTTCGAACGGGTCGGGGACGGAGGTGAGCGGCTTTTGCAGATGTTCGCTCAGCGCCTCGCGGTTCGGGACGTTCTCAGGCACCTTCCGCATGCCGTCCAGATCGTCGGAAAAGCAGATCAGCCGGGTCGGGATGTCCGAGATCTCCTCAAAGGCGCGGCGGATCATCGTGGTGCGCGCGACCTCGCCAAAGGTGCCGATGTGGGGCAGACCCGAGGGGCCGTAGCCCGTTTCGAACAGCACGTAGCCCTTTTCGGGCGGTGCGGCCTCGTAGCGTTTCAGCAGCCGACGCGCCTCTTCAAAGGGCCAAGCCTTCGAATTCATGCCCGCCTCACGCAGATCGCTCATAGGTCTCTCCAATAAAATTCGCGCGCCGGAGTAGACCGGCGAAGGCCACCTCTGTATTGCCCAGTCATAGGAGCGTCAATATTCTGCACTGCAACGAGATCCCGCCGGAGGTCCCATGAACGAAACCGCAGCCCACCCGTTTTCTCCGCAGGACTGCCTTGTCCTGCTGATGATCGCCGTTTCGCTATCCGATCAGACGGTGCGCACATCCGAGCTGATCAAGATCGAAAATCAGGTCAACACCCTGCCGATCTTTGGCAGCTACGACATCGACCGGATCACCGTGATGTCCAAGACGGTCTATGACCTCTTTGCCGAGGAGGACGGTCTGGACGCCTTGTTCGGTCTGGTGCGCGACAGCATGCCGGAAAAGCTGAACGAGACCGCATATGCGCTGGCCTGCGACGTGGCTGCGGCGGATGGCGCGATCCGCGAGGGCGAATTGCGCCTGCTGGAGGAAATGCGCGAAGAGCTGAATATCGACCGGCTGCATGCGGGGGCCATCGAACGCGGCGCGCGTGCGCGACACATGACGTTATAGGCCCGTCCGTATAAGCCCGACTGGCTAGGCCCGACTGGCTAGGCCGGTCTCTCGGTCTGGCGCATCAATCCGGACTCCGCTACCAAAATGAGCAAGATCAGGCCAGTTGCAGGACCATTCGGGCGGAATCGCGCCCGCATTTCCGGGGCGTCAGAACGTTGAATTGACCGGCATCGGTGCTGGGCGCAGGGTTCATGTCACCTAACTTGGTTGGACTGACACGATGACCCGCTATCGCTTTCTCATCCTTGGCATCGCCATGCTATGCGCCCTGCCCATCCTTGGCACTCTCTACGAATCCCGGACCGATAACGACCGGACCGTTCGCCTTTCGGTGCCTCAGTCAACGTCCCAGACCTACCGCTACTGAACGGCAGAGCCGGCGCGCGCGGGCCAACGGCTCAATCTACAGCTGTCCGGGCGCGCGTCTTCAGTCGGCGTAAGCAATGCTCCAGCGGTCCAGAAGGGCCAATTGCAACAATTTCGAGCGACGGTTCCACGCGCGCCCGCCCTCGGGACGCTCACGCTGTGCCACGCTCAGCGCATCGCGACGCGGCATGTCGGCGGTCAGAATCGCAAAGGCGAGGTCGGTCCCGTCAGGCAAGGTCGCGTAACCCGCGAGGGTGGAGACAAAGTTCAGTGTCCCGGTCTTGGCCACCACATCCAACGGATGTGATTTCAGCACCCGGTATTTGGAATCGCGCATCGGGATATCTTTGAGCAGCGGACGCAGTTCGTTGCGCGACAAGGGGCTAGCCATCGCACGGGTCAAATCGCCGGTCGTGGTGCGTGAGGAATCGCCCAGCCCCGAATGATCCACCATCGCGGTGTTGCGCAGGTCCAGCGTTTCGGCGGCCCAAACGCTCATCTCTTTCGCTGAATTGATCAGGCTTTCAGGGCGGCCCAACCGGCGCGCGGTGGCGGCCATGCCGACCATCTCCGCGGTGATATTGGTGGAATATTTCAACATATCGCGCAGGATGAGGCGCAGCGGTTGGCTGCTTTGGCCGGTGATAGCCTCCCCCTCGGGCAGCGATTCGGTGACTTCGGGGTTCTCCAGCACGATGCCGTGCGAGCGCATGAGGATTTGAAACACCTCGGCGGCATAGAGTTCGGGTTTGCGCACCGGCAGCCAGCGCGATCCGCCCTTGCCAAGCGCACTCATCGCCACGGTCCATTCGTCCCGACCACCGGCGTCGGCGTAGGTATAGACCGGCGCGCTGCGCTTGACGACGCGCATCCGGGCCATCGCGACCTCGGGGCGAAATTTGGCGGACCGGGCATCCATGGACACGCCCCATGCGCCCCCCTCGCGGCGCCACTCGAAGTGGACCCGGTTGAAATTCAGAGCGAGGCCCGAGATCGCCGGATTATAGCCGACGTGGGTGGGTTGCATGGAATCGATCACCGGTTCAAAGGCCAGCGACCCGCCCCAGACCAGGAACTTGCCCTCGACCGCGATGATGCCAGCGGCCTTTACGTTTGCCGCCAGGGTGGCAAGGTCGTCGGTCTGCAAGGTCGGATCATTCCCGCCCGCCAGCACCAGATCGCCCTTCACCACCCCGTCTTCCACCGGGCCCAGCGCGAGGATCCGCGTCTCGAACTTGTGCTCGGGACCAAGGACATCCAGCGCGTAGAGCGCGGTGAGGGATTTGGCGACGCTGGCCGGCGGCAGGGGCGTCGTGGAACCACGCGCCTCCAACGGGCGATCAGCCGTCAGGTCGAACACCGTAAACGAGGATTCGCCGCTGAGGTTCGCACGCTCGATGATGCTATCGGCGGTTCTGGCCACGGGCTTGGCAGAGCCCGGACGTGCCACCGGTCGCAGAGAGGTCGCGGGCGGCGAGGCAAAGGCGACACCGGGCAGAACCACGCTGCCCGTCAGCGCGGCCAAAACGTGACGTCGATTGAAAAGCGTTTTCATGTCGTCACGTAAAGCAAGCTTGAGCCCCACTCTCAAGGGGGGAGTTCATCCCAGTTACGTGACCCCCTGCGAGGAACTCTCCGGCCGCCAGTCGCCGGTTGCCCGCAAGGCGGTCGAGGAGAGCGAGACCATCGGCACGTTGACAAAACACCAGCACGGCGCATCGCTGCGCCCCAGCAGCGTCGAGGCACTGGCCGCAAGGCGGAACCGCCGATAATGCTGCGCCGCGCGCGAGGTGCGCGCAGAGATGCGGTCGCCCGGTCGAGCCAGCACACCGACGGGGATATTTTCCATGATCCAGTGCCAGTCCTGCCATTGGTCGAACTGAACGAGGTTATCCGCCCCCATCAGCCAGACAAAACGCGTCGCGGGATAAAGCTGCACCAGCCTGTTCAGCGTTTCGGCCGTGTAGCGCGTGCCGAGCCGCGATTCGATATCGGTGACGACGACGCGGGGGTGCTGCATTTCCTGTCGGGCGCGCCGGATACGGTCGGCCATCGGTGCGGGCTGGCGCGCCTTGAGCGGATTGCCGGGACTGACCAGCCACCAGACATGGGTCAGTCCAAATCGCCGCATCGCCTCGCGGGTGATATGCACATGCCCGTCATGGGCCGGGTCGAACGAGCCGCCCAGCAAACCGATGACCTGACCGGGATAAGCCTTGGGAAGATCGCGCCGCATCCCTTGCCTGTACCTGAGAACCCTTGCCATACCAAGGAGATAAGCGAGGCGTGCAAAAGGGCGTGTGGCGGGCCGGTCAGTCCTCTATCGGGTCGGCGTCCTCCCCGCTGAGGAACCGGCCGATCACCATCAGGCCGGGAACATTGTCGCAGATCACCTTGAGCCAGACGAGGAAGGGCACCGCCATCAGCGCCCCCGCAGCGCCCCAGAGCCAAGCCCAGAAGATCACCGCGATGAAGACCGAGGCCGCATTGAGGCTGAGGTGCCGCCCCACCAGAACCGGCGTCACCATCTGCCCCTCTATCGAGGTCAGGGTAAAGTAGACCAGCGGCGGCAGCAGCGCCGCGCCGATCGTGTCAAATGTGATGAGCGAGACCGCCGCCACCGCCGCGACCCCGATCATCGAGCCGAGGTAGGGCAGGAAGTTCAGTGCAAAAGCCACCGCACCCCAGACATAAGGATAGGGCATGTCGAGCAGGTAGAGGCTGACCCCGATGGCCAGCCCGAGACAGGCATTGATGACCGCAATAGCGCCAAGGTAGCGCGAGATCTGGCGTTCGATATCGTGACTGACGCGCAGCGCGGTCTTCTTGTCGGTCAGGCGCGGAAAGCTCTGGATCAGCTTGCGTTGAAACATGTCGCCCGAGGCGAGCAGGAACATCGCAAGGATCAACGCGATGACCAGGGCCGAACCGGTCCCGGCAAGTGAGGACAAGGCGCTTTCCAACATTGTGGGTTCGTCCACGACAACCTGCTGGACGGGTTGGCGCACGGCGCCGGGGTTTCCATTGGCGAGGCCGGTCATCTGTTCCTCGGCCTCCTGGACCTGACGCAGCTTGTCACGGATATTGTGCAGCTTTTGCTCGACCTCTTCGCGGACCTCCGGCAGGGTTTCGACCAGATCGCTGGCCGAACCGCTGAGCGCGTAGATGCCCAGCGATGACGTCAACCCGATGGAGGCGATCAGAAAAACCGCCGCGACCGCAGTCGGCACGCCACGCCGCCCCAGCCAGCGCACCACCGGAGAGAGCGTCAGCGCAAAGAGAAAGCCAAGGACGATGGGCAGCACCACCACCTTGGCGAGCGAGATTGACCAGAAGAAGAACAGGATCAAGAGCCCGCCGAGAAGGTATTCGATTCGCCGCAACGAGTTCAGCGTCGGATTCGGCGGTTTCGTCGAGTCAGGCTTGTGTGGGTCTTGCACCGGGGTCCCCTTCGGCTATCCCGACCAACGCCAATTGAGGTCGGCGGTTCCATGCCGATTGGTCGGCACTCTGCGCTGCGGGCGGGATCGCGCGAGCCGCCCATCGGTGTCGCTCCATCTGCCGGCCTGTCCGGGCGCGGCGGTCGCCTCAGATGCCGGCGGCGCGAACCGTCGCATGATTGCCCCTGCCCGGTCCTTTCGATATGGGGTGGCAAAACCCCTCATACCGACGGAGCATCCCCAATGGCTGCCTATCAATACGTCTATCACATGTCCGGTGTCTCCAAAGCTTACCCCGGTGGCAAGAAGTGCTTTGAGAACATCAACCTGAACTTTCTCCCCGGCGTGAAGATCGGTGTTGTCGGCGTCAACGGCTCGGGCAAGTCTACCCTTCTCAAGATCATGGCCGGCTGGGACAAGGATTTTCAGGGCGAGGCATGGCATGCCGAGGGCGCCAAGGTCGGCTATCTCCCGCAGGAGCCGGAGCTGGACCCCAACCTCGATGTGCGCGGCAACGTCATGCTGGGCGTCGCGGAAAAGCAGGCGATCCTCGACAAGTACAACGAGTTGGCGATGAACTACTCGGAGGAAACCGCCGACGAGATGGCCAAGTTGCAGGATGAGATCGACGCGCAGAACCTCTGGGATCTGGACGCGCAGATCGACATCTCGCTGGAGGCGCTGCGCTGCCCGCCTGACGATGCCGACGTGACCACGCTTTCGGGCGGTGAGAAGCGTCGCGTCGCGCTGTGCAAGCTGTTGCTGGAACAGCCCGAGATGCTGCTGCTAGACGAACCGACCAACCACCTCGACGCGGAGACCATCGCCTGGCTGCAACAGCATCTGATCGACTACAAGGGCACCATCCTGATCGTCACGCACGACCGTTATTTCCTTGATTCCATCACCTCCTGGATCCTCGAGCTGGATCGCGGGCGCGGCATCCCCTACGAGGGCAATTACTCCTCCTGGGTCGAGCAGAAGGCCAAGCGGCTGGAGCATGAGGCCCGCGACGACAAGGCCAAGCAGAAGACCCTGCAACGCGAACTCGAATGGATGCGGCAGGGCGCAAAGGCACGTCAGGCCAAATCCAAGGCCCGGATCGCGGCCTACGAAGAGATGGCGGATCAGTCGATGCGCGAAAAGGTCGGAAAGGCGCAGATCATCATCCCGCCGGGGCCGCGCCTTGGCGGCAAGGTGATCGAGGTCGAAGGGCTGAGAAAAGCCATGGGCGACAAGCTGTTGATCGAGAACCTGTCGTTCTCCATCCCGCCGGGCGGCATCGTCGGCGTCATCGGCCCGAACGGTGCGGGTAAATCGACGCTGTTCAAGATGATCGCCGGGCAAGAGACCCCGGACGAGGGCACGATCGAGATCGGCGATACGGTCGACATGGCCTATGTCGATCAGTCGCGCGACGACCTGAAACCGGACGACAACGTTTGGCAGGCGATCTCGGGCGGGGCAGAGATCATCGAGCTGGGCGATGCGCAGATCAATTCGCGCGCCTATTGCGGGGCGTTTAACTTCAAGGGCGGCGACCAGCAGAAGAAGGTTACCCTTCTCTCCGGTGGTGAGCGCAATCGCGTGCATATGGCGCGGCTGCTGAAATCGGGTGGCAACGTGCTGCTGCTTGACGAACCGACCAACGATCTGGACGTCGAGACCCTGCGCGCCCTCGAAGACGCGCTGACCGATTTCGCCGGTTGCGCCGTGGTCATTTCGCACGACCGCTTCTTTCTTGACCGGATTTGCACGCATATCCTGGCCTTTGAAGGCGATGCGCATGTGGAATGGTTCGAGGGCAACTTCGAAGATTACGAAGAAGACAAGCAGCGCCGCCTCGGGCCCGACGCGATGGAGCCCAAGCGGATGAAGCACAAGAAGTTCACGCGCTAGATCGCACGGACCCGAATTGAAGCGCGCCCCCGGCCCGGAACCCCTGTCGTTCCGGGCCGGTCAGGCATATCTTTGCCACCCGTTACGCGCCCTCTTCCCAGACTCACCTAAACCTGCCATACAAGAAGAGCTTTACGACCTCTACCGACTCTGCTGTTTCTCGATTTCGGCTACAGTCTTCGTTAGACCTAGGATAGCCGGGCCGCCGCACTACCGCGGGCGGCAAAGAAACAGGAGACCACGGATATGGCCACTGGCACCGTGAAATGGTTCAACACTACCAAAGGCTTCGGCTTTATCGCACCCGAGGGCGGATCCAAGGACGTTTTCGTCCACATTTCCGCTGTTGAGCGTTCGGGCCTGACCGGCCTGCAGGACGGCGCCAAGGTCAGCTTTGACCTGGAAGCCGGCCGTGACGGCCGCGAGAGCGCAACGAATCTTTCGCTGCTCTGATCGCTTTCGGTCGGCAACGATCGTAGCAAAGAAATTTCGAACGCCCGCGGTACTGTCGCGGGCGTTTTTCGTTTTCGGGCGTTATTCACAGGCATCCACTGGCGCACGAGACGGCAGTTCACCGGAACGTGAGCCGATTTACGTGGCGAAATTGACACAGAACCGGGGGGTATGGGGAACAAAGCCCAACCACCAGCGGTTACGAATCGGCCACCCCGTGGCAAAATCGGCAACAATTTTCAAAAGGCTGCCAAATATGTTTACACGTCGCTCATTCATCGCTTCCGCTGTCGCAACCGGCGCGGCAACCACGCTGGCCGCTCCGGCTCTGGCCTATACGCCGCCGGCACACCTGTTGCCGACGCGGGTCCGTATCTTCAAGGCCTTCGAGGCCGGTCAGATCGTGATCCTGCCCAAGGCCTACTACCTTTACCTCGTCACCGCGCCGCAAGAGGCAATTCGCTACGGGATCGCCGTTGCGAAACCGGGTCTGGGCTACACCGGCACGGCGACGATCCAGCGCAAGGTGGAATGGCCGACGTGGCGTCCGACCGACGAGATGATCGCGCGTGATCCGAAAAGCTATGGCCGTTTCAAGGACAACGAAGAGCGTATGAAGGGCGGGCCAAGCAACCCGCTGGGCGCGCGCGCGCTTTACCTCTTTGAAGGCAACAAGGACACCTATATCCGGATCCACGGCACGGTCGCGCCACGCTCCATCGGGCGCAATGCCTCCTCAGGGTGTTTCCGGATGATCAATGAGCACGTGATCGACCTTTACGAGCGTGTTCCCCTCGGCACCAAGGTGACCGTCCTTCAGTAAGGCACCCCCATCGCGCGGCCGCCTGCCCTGATCGGGCGGCGCCCGGCCTCGGGTATCGGCGCGCGGCGGCCGCCGGTCTGACGGATCGTCGCACAGGCACTGGCGAATCCTGTTCTGCAACCTATGCTCTGATCTGTTGGCGGACCGGACCCTGATGCGCTTTTTAATCCTGACCTTGCTTGTGGCCCTGATGGGGTGCTCGAACCTTCCGCCACCACAGCGGACGGATGCAAACCCCGTCGTCCACGATGGCAAGGCGGAAAAGGGCATCGAAAAGGCTATAGTGGTCATACCCGGCGCTCTGGCCTCGGTCCAACTATTCGCGCCAGTGCTGGAATGGGATATCCCCGACAGTACGGTCATTGCCTACCGCTTTCCCGGTGTCGATGGGCTGGAGCTGAACCACCGCGTCGATATCATTGACTCCGCCGCCCTGATCGCACGGCACCTTAATGCGTTGGAAGCCGAGGAGGTCTACCTGATCGGCTATTCGACGGGCGGGCCGATCGCGCTGGAAACCGCGCGGCGCCTCAGAACCGAGAATGTGCAGATCGCCATGATTTCCTCGGCCAGTGACTCCCCAGCGGCGGCGCTCGCCTCGCTCAAGGGGGCGCTGGATGTGATCAAGGCGATGTTCCGCGCCAAACGCCCTGGTTTGGAAGAGACTTGGGCCGAAAATTACCGCACACTGCTTTACGGGCGCGACCACTTTACCAAGGAGGAACAGGCCGAGCAGAGCCGCCGTCTGGCCGCCATGCAGCGCGGACAGCTCACCACCCCGCCCAACAAGATGACCATGGCCCATACCGCCGATCTGATGACCTGGTATCTGGAGGATCCCGAGGATCTGGCGGACGTGCGGATCGGTTTTTTTCACGGGGCGGAAGATTCGGTCTTTTCCGACGACATGACACGACGCTACGCACGACGGTTGCACGCGGACGTGTTCAAAAGCTATGAGGGCCAGGGTCACTTATTATTCGTGACTGAACCGGAACTTTTCGATGACGTACGGGCCTTTTTCGGGCTGTCCTGAGGGTATTGATGACGCACTACGATGTGATCGTGATCGGCGGTGGCCCCGCTGGCGGAGCCGCTGCGCATGTCGCCGCACAGGCCGGGTTGAGCGTCGCGCTCATCGACAAGCACAAGTTCCCCCGAGAAAAGCTGTGCGGTGGTGGCTTCACCGGGCGAAGCTACCGATATTACCAAGAAATTTTCGGCGCGCCGATCCCCGAGGACATCATCATCACCAAGCATAACGTGGAGTTTCACGCGCACGGACAGGAATTGGCGCGGATCGACGGCATCCCGCCCATTCACATGACAATGCGGCGCGATATGGATGCGGCGATTGTCGGCCATGCGCTGGCCTCGGGCGCGGTCGATCTGACCGGCGCGGCGGTCGAGACGCTGGACCTCGATGCGCGAAAGGTCGGGCTGAAGGGTGGGCAGCACCTGACCTACCGCGTGCTGATAGGCGCCGACGGGGCGAATTCGCTGGTGGCGCGGACGCTCTACGGTGAGGCCTTCGATCATGCGCGCATTGGCTTTGGCCTTGAGATCGAAGCCCCCGCCCCTGCCGCGGACGCCCCGGTGCGCATCGACTTCGGCGCGGCGGAATGGGGCTATGGCTGGAACTTCCCCAAGGCTGGCTCCGCCACCATCGGCATCGGCGGCGTGCACGGGCGCAACCCGGACATGAAGGCCGCCATGCAGCGCTACCTTGCCAAGTTCGACGTGGCCGGCACCCCCAAGGTCAAGGGCGCGTTCCTGCCGTTCGGCGACGTGCGCCGCTGGCCCGGCCGGGCCGAGGTGCTGCTGGCCGGGGATGCCGCCGGCCTTGTCGATCCGATCACCGGCGAAGGTATTGCCTATGCGATGAAGTCGGGCGCCTTGGCGGCAGAGGCAGCGGCAGAGGCGATTGCCGCCAACCACCCGCCCCGTGCCCTGACCCTCTATCGTCAAAAACTTCGCCCGATCCATGGCGCAATGTTTCACGCCCGCTGGATCCGCCAGATCATTTTCGGACGGCCCTTCCGCAACACCTTTGTGCGCGCCTTTCGCGGCTCCGGGACGGTGCGCTACCAATATCTGCGCCTGATGGCCGGAGAGATCGAGTATCCCGCCCTCGCCTGGGCGACGCTGAAAAAGGTGCCGTCCTTCGTGTTGCGCAGCGCCACGGGACGCTGAAACCGGACCCTTCGCGTCGCGCTGGCGACCGTTTCAGCCCTCAGCCCTCAGCCCTGGTCTCGACCCTTCCGATCAGTTCCTCAACCCTCGGACCGATACGCTCAACAATCCGCGCCACGCCGACGGCCTTGGGATGGATGCCGTCCATTTGCATGTATTTCACATAGGCAGAGGGGTCGCCATCGTCGCCGATCAGGGCCTGAAAATAGTTCGGCTCGTAAAGGGCGCCGTAGGTCTCGGCCAGTTCGGGGTGGATGCGATCAAAGGCCTTTTTGTAGTCGGCACCATAGTTTTGAGAGGCGTAGAGACCGATCACCAGCATCTCGACACCCTTGGATTGTCCGATCTGCAGGATCCCGTCGAGGTTGCTCCGGGTCTCTGCCGGATCGACGCCGCGCAGGATGTCATTCCCGCCAAGCGTCACGATCATCGCATCCATTCCCTGCGTCAGAGACCAGCTGACCCGAGCGAGGCCGCCGCGCGTGGTATCACCAGAGACACCGCCGTTGACGATCTTGACGTCATGCCCGCGCGCCTGAAGCCAGCGCTCCAGCTGCGGCACGAGGCCGTCCTTTGCCGGCAACCCGTAGCCCTGGGTCAGACTGTCGCCCAGCGCGAGGACCTGCGTCGTCTCGGCCATCGCGGGCGTGCCGAGCGCAAGTCCCAGAATAACCGCCGCCGCCTTGCCTCGCCGCGCCAGATGCCCATATGTCCAGTGACGCCGCAACGCAGAGATACCTGACATGACCGATCCGATCCTCTCCCTCACCGATGCGCGTCTGACGCTGGATGGCAATGCGGGGCCGGTCGAGATCCTGCGCGGCATCTCCCTCGAGGTCGAAAAGGGCGAAACATTGGGGCTGGTCGGGCCTTCGGGATCGGGCAAGTCGTCTCTCCTCATGCTCATGGGTGGGCTGGAACGCGCCACCGGCGGACGGATCGCCGCATTGGGTCAGGACCTGACCGCGATGGACGAGGACGCCTTGGCGCGCTTCCGTAGGGAACATATGGGGGTGGTCTTCCAATCCTTCCACTTAATTCCGACGATGACCGCGCTGGAGAATGTCGCAACCCCTTTGGAACTGGCCGGAAAACCGGATGCGTTCACGCGCGCTCACGAAGAACTGAAGAGCGTCGGGTTGGAAACACGCGCCGATCACTACCCCGCGCAGCTTTCGGGCGGGGAGCAGCAGCGCGTCGCGCTGGCCCGTGCCTCTGCCCCGCGACCCGATATCCTGCTGGCTGATGAGCCGACCGGCAACCTCGACGGGCCGAACGGCGAGGCGATCATGGAGCTGTTGTTCGGGTTGCGCGACCGGCATGGCGCGACGCTGGTGCTGGTGACGCACGCCCCTGACCTCGCGGCGCGCTGCGACCGGGTGATCCATCTGCGCGACGGGGTTCTTGATCTGGCCGGGGCCACGGCATGAGCCTCTCGGTCGACGCGCGGCTGGCGGCACGTTTCGCGGGGCGCGAGCTGCGCGGCGGCCTGTCGGGCTTTCGCATCCTTCTGGCCTGCCTCGCGCTAGGCGTCGCGGCAATCGCCGGCGTCGGCACGGTCCGCTCGGCCATCGAGGCGGGATTGGCCGCCGAGGGGTCGGCCCTGCTGGGAGGCGACGCCGAGGTCTCCTTCACCTACCGTTTTGCAACCGACGAAGAGCGCGCTTGGATGGAGCGAACCGCCGCCGGAGTCTCGGAGACCGCGGATTTCCGCTCCATGGCCGTCGTGACACGCCCCGACGGCACGGTCGAGCGCGCGCTGACCCAGATCAAGGCGGTGGACACAGCCTATCCGCTGGTCGGCACCGTCGGGTTGTCGCCCGAGATGCCGCTCACCGATGCCTTTGCCTGCACCCCCGGCCCCTGCGTGGTCGCCGAAGCCCTGCTGAGCGACCGGTTGGGGCTGAGCGTCGGGGACAGCTTGCGTCTGGGGTCCAAGGATTTCACCCTCGCAGCGGTGCTGACCCGCGAACCCGACAGCGCGACGGCAGGTTTCGGGTTCGGGCCGCGCCTGATCGTACGGCGCGCCGACCTCGACGGCGCAGGACTTTTGGAGCCGGGCACCCTGTTCGACAGCCACTACCGCATGTTGCTTGACCCGGAAGCCTCCGTGGATGCGGTAAAAGACGAGGCGACCCGCCAATTCGAGGACACCGGCCTGCGCTGGCGCGATGCGAGGAACGGCGCGCCGGGCGTGGCGCAGTTCGTCGACAGGCTTGGGGCTTTTCTGGTGCTGGTCGGCCTCTCCGGGTTGGCGGTCGGGGGCGTCGGGGTGTCGTCGGCGGTGCGCGCCTACCTCGCGCGGAAAACCGGCGTGATCGCGACGCTCAGGACGCTCGGCGCGACCCGGCGGGTGATTTTCCTGACGTATTTCCTACAGATTGGCGCGCTCTCGATCCTTGGCATCCTCGCCGGGCTGCTGTTGGGCACGTTGGTGCCGCTGACCCTCGCGCCGCTGATCGCGGAGCTGCTGCCGGTGCCGGCGCGGTTCGGCATTTTCCCCGGCACGCTGGCCGAGGCCGCGATCTACGGCGTGCTGACGGCGCTGATATTCACGCTCTGGCCGCTGGCACGGACCGGCGACATTCGCGCGGCGACCCTGTTCCGCGACGCCATGGGCGCCGGTCCGCTGCTGCCAGACTGGCGCTACCTCATGGTGATCCTCGCCCTTGCCGGGGTGCTCGTGCTGACCGCGGCAGTGTTCAGCGGCACCTGGGGGCTGACGCTCTGGACGACGGGCGGGATCGTCTTTGCCCTCGCCCTGCTGACGCTCGCGGGCTTCGGCGTGCAACGGCTGGCGCGGCGCGCGCACGAGTTGGCACGGGGGCGCGCGGCGCTTCGCTGGGCGCTGGCGGCGATTGGCGGGCCGCGCAGCGAAGCCTTGCCGGTGGTGCTTTCCCTCGGGCTTGGCCTTTCGGTACTGGCGGCGGTCGGGCAGATCGACGGCAATCTGCGCAGCGCCATCACCGGCCAGTTGCCCGAGCGCGCGCCGAGCTATTTCTTCGTCGATATCCAGAAGGACCAGATGCCGGGCTTCCTCGACCGGATCGAAGGCGATTCCGCCGTCTCCCGGCTCGAAGCGGCCCCGATGTTGCGCGGCATCATCACCCGGATCAACGACCGTCCCGCCGAAGAGGTCGCAGGCAAACACTGGGTCCTGCGCGGCGACCGCGGCGTGACCTATTCCGGCCCCCTGCCCGAGACGACGCGGCTCACCGCCGGCGACTGGTGGCCCGAGGATTACGCCGGCCCGCCGCTGATCTCCTTCGCCGCCGAAGAGGCCGAAGAAATGGGCCTGACCCTCGGCGACGAGATGACCGTCAACATATTGGGGCGCGACATCACCGGCACCATTGCATCGTTCCGCGAGGTCGATTTCTCGACCGCCGGGATGGGGTTCGTCATGGCGATGAACCCGAGCGCGCTGGAGGGCGCACCGCATAGCTTCATCGCCACCGTCTACGCCGAGGAAGAGGCCGAAGCCGCGATCCTGCGCGATATCGGCAACGCCTTTCCCAACGTCACCGCGATCCGCGTGCGCGACGCCATCGACCGGGTCGCCACCCTGCTGGCGGGCATCGCCTCGGCCACGTCTTGGGGCGCGGCGGCGACCCTGCTGACCGGCTTCCTCGTGTTGATCGGCGCGGCCCTGTCGGGTGAGAGGGAGCGGATCTATGAGGCCGCCGTGCTCAAAACCCTCGGGGCCTCGCGCGGCCGCATATTGACGAGCCTCGCGTTGCGCTCTGCCCTCCTTGGCGCGGCGGCGGGCATGGTCGCCCTGGTCGCCGGGCTGGCCGGGGGCTGGGCGGTCTGCCGGTTCGTGATGGAAACGCCCTTCACGGTCATCTGGGGCAATGCGCTGGCCATCGTGCTGGGCGGATTGATTGCCAACCTGCTGGCCGGCCTCGCCTTTGCCTGGCGCCCCTTGGCGGCGCGCCCGGCGCAGGTTCTCCGGGCACGGGATTAAGGCACTCCGGCTTCATCTCGTCAAAAATACTCAAACGACGCGGCGGTGACGTCGCCGTGCCGGATGGTCAGGTCGTCGCGCCTATCACGGGTGGCACCGGGGGGCGCTGCCCCCGGCCTTGCGGCCTCCCCCGAGATATTTGGGAAACCAAAGTGGTTATTCCGCGGCCTCGGCGAAATCGGACATTGGCGGGCAGGTGCAGGTCAGGTTGCGGTCGCCCCAGACGTTGTCGACGCGGTTGACAGGGGGCCAGTACTTGTCGACGCGGAAGGCACCGGGAGGGAAGCAGCCCTGTTCGCGGGAATAGGCGCGGTCCCAGTCGCCGACGAGGTCCTCGACCGTGTGCGGCGCATGGGCGAGAGGCGAGGCCGCGTGCGCGATGGTGCCGCTTTCGATATCCGCGATCTCTTCACGGATGGCGAGCATGGCGTCGCAGAAGCGGTCGATCTCGGCTTTGGTTTCGGATTCCGTCGGCTCTACCATCAGTGTGCCGGTGATCGGCCAGGACATCGTGGGCGCGTGAAAACCGCAATCCATCAGACGCTTGGCGATGTCGTCGACGGTGACGCCGTGATCCGCGAAGGGTCGGGTGTCGAGGATGCACTCATGTGCCACGCGCCCCTGCGGACCTTTGTAGAGGATCGGGTAGGCCTCACCTAGCCGCGCGGCGATGTAATTGGCGTTGAGGATCGCGACGCGGGTTGCCTGCGTCAGCCCCTCGCCGCCCATCATCAGGCAATAGGCCCATGAGATCGGCAGGATCGAGGGAGACCCGAAGGGTGCTGCGGACACCGCGCGGTCGGTCCCGTGGTGGGTATGGCCGGGCAGATGCGGCACGAGGTGCGCCTTGACCCCGATCGGGCCCATGCCGGGGCCACCGCCGCCATGCGGGATGCAGAAGGTCTTGTGCAGATTGAGGTGGCTGACGTCCCCGCCGAGGTCGCCGGGGCGCGACAGGCCGACCATGGCGTTGAGGTTCGCGCCGTCGATATAGACCTGCCCGCCGTGTTCGTGGGTGATCTTGCAGACGTCGGTCACGGTTTCCTCAAAAACACCATGGGTCGAGGGATAGGTGATCATGACCGCCGCCAGTTTCGCGCTGTGTTCATGCGCCTTGGCGGCGAAATCCTGCAAATCGATGTCGCCGTTGGCGGCGGATTTGATCGGCACCACCTTCCAGCCGACCATCTGGGCCGAAGCGGGGTTGGTGCCATGGGCTGACATCGGAATGAGGCAGACGTCGCGATCCCCCTCGCCGTTCGCGATGTGATAGTTGCGGATCGTCAGAAGCCCCGCGTATTCACCTTGTGCTCCGGAATTTGGCTGCATGGAGAAGGCCGCGTAGCCGGTGATCGCGCAGAGCTTGGCCGAGAGGTCGGCGAGGATACGTGCGTAGCCCTCGGCCTGATCGGCGGGCACGAAGGGGTGCAGGGCCGACAGGCTGTCCCAACTCACCGGGATCATCTCGGCCGCCGCGTTCAGTTTCATCGTGCAGGAGCCGAGCGGGATCATCGCGCGATCCAGTGCCAGATCGCGGTCCGCGAGGCGGCGCATGTAGCGCATCATCTCGGTTTCGGCCCGGTTCATGTGAAAGATCTCGTGGGTGAGGTAGTCGGTCTCCCGGATCAGGTTTTCCGGCAGATCATAGCTTTGCCCTTCGGGGACCGGGGCCGTGATGCCAAAGGCGCGCCAGATGGCGGCGATGGTATCCAGCGTCGTCACCTCGTCCAGCGTGATGCCGATCCGGGTGGTGCCGACGCGACGCAGGTTCAGCCCCTCTTCGACGGCGGATTTCATGATCGCGCCCTGAAAGGGGCCGACATCCACGGTGACGGTGTCAAAGACCTTTTTCGGAAAGACATCAAAGCCCGCGCCGCGCAGCCCCTCGGCCATGGTGACGGTGCGCGCGTGGATGCCTTGCGCGATGGCCTTCAGCCCGGCGGGGCCATGAAAGACCGCGTACATCGAGGCCATGACCGCCAGGAGCGCCTGCGCCGTGCAGACGTTGGAGGTCGCTTTTTCGCGGCGGATATGCTGTTCGCGCGTTTGCAGCGACAACCGGTAGGCGCGATTACCGCGCGCGTCGATCGACACCCCGACGATCCGGCCCGGCATCGACCGTTTCAGCGCGTCACGGCAGGCCATATAGGCCGCGTGCGGACCGCCATAGCCCAAAGGAACGCCAAAGCGCTGCGTCGACCCGACCGAGATGTCGGCGCCCATCTGCCCCGGTTCCTTGAGCAGGCACAGCGCCATGGGGTCGGCAATGGTAATGCCGATGGCCTTGTTGGCATGCAGCGCCTCCATCTGCGGGGTGAAATCGCGCAGCACACCATTGGTGCCGGGGTACTGGAAAATCGCGCCAAAGACGTCCGAGGCGTCAAGGTCGGAGGGCCGCCCCAGCACCACCTCAATCCCCAACGGTTCGGCACGGGTGCGGATCACGTCGATGTTCTGGGGGTGGCAGGCCTCGTCCACGAAGAACTTCCGGGATTTGGACTTTGACGCGCGTTCGGCCATGGTCATCGCCTCGGCGGCGGCGGTGGATTCGTCCAGCAGGGAGGCATTCGCGATGTCGAGCCCGGTCAGGTCGCAGATCATCGTCTGGTAGTTCAGCAGCGCCTCCAGCCGCCCTTGGGAAATCTCGGGCTGGTAGGGGGTATAGGCGGTGTACCACGCGGGGTTCTCAAAGATGTTACGCCGGATCGCGGGGGGCGTGATCGTGTTGTGATAGCCCTGCCCGATCAGCGAAGTCAGGACCTTGTTGCGGTCCGCGACCTCGCGCATGTAGACCAGCAGTTCGCTTTCCGAGAGCGGCGCACCGAAATCCAGCGGTTCGGCCTGCCGGATCGCCTTTGGCACCGTCTGGTCGATCAACTGATCCAGCGACGCGACGCCGATGGTGTCCAGCATGCCGGCCATTTCCTGCGGCGAGGGGCCGATGTGGCGACGGTTGGCGAAATCGTAGGGCTGATAGTCGGTCGGGGCAAAGGTCATGTCTACTCCTGCGGGGTGGTAGTCGGGGCGCTTCCCCCATAGGGCGGCGGGGCCGGACGGTCGGGTCAGTTGCGGTGTTCCAGCACGTTAATCAAATATCCGGCGGGATCGCGCAGAAACAGGCGGCGCACGCCCCAAGGTTCATTTACCGGACCGTAGGCGCAGGGGATCTCCTGCGCCCTCATGGTGTCGTGAAGGGCGTCCAGATCATCGACCTCGATGGACAGGACGGGCAATTCGGTGCCCGACCCGCCCTCGGTCGCCATCGAGATCTGCGGCACCTGCTGGTGCGCCGTCGCCGCCGATGTGGTGATGAAATCCAGCGCCATCACGATGTCGAGGCCAAAGAAGTCGCGATAAAAGGCCGCCATGCGCGCCGGATCGTCGCACAAAAGGTTGGGCGTGATGCGCAGGACGGCCATGGCGTCAGGAAATCATGTCGCGGTATTCGGCTTCGGACATGTAGTCGTCCATCTGCTCGGGTTCCGCCGGCTTGATCTTGATGAACCAGGCGTCGCCCATGGGATCCTCGTTGATCTTGCCGGGATCGTCGACCAGCGCCTCGTTGACCTCGGTGATCTCACCGTCAATCGGGGCGAGGATGTCCGAGGCCGCCTTAACCGATTCGATGACCACGCATTCGTCGTCTTTGGAGACTTCGGTGCCGACCTCCGGCAGTTCGACAAAAACGATGTCGCCCAGTTGCTCGGCGGCGTGTTCGGTGATGCCGATCACGATCTCATCGCCCTCTTCCCGCAGCCATTCGTGTTCTTCGGTAAATTTCATCGACGGGTCTCCCTGGTCGCTCAGCGTTTGAAATTGGCAGGTGTGAAGGGCAGCGTTGTGACCTCCACCGCCGCGCGTTTGCCGCGCAGCTCTGCAGAAATGATCGTGCCCGGCGTGGACAAGTCAATGGGGACATAGCCCATGGAGACCGGTGCTTGAACCGTCGGCCCGAAAGCGCCGGAGGTGATGCTGCCCACCGGGTCGGTCGCGCCGTCCGCGGGATAAAGCATGACGCCCTCGCGCATCGGCGCACGTCCCGCAGGGCGCAGGCCGACGCGTTTGCGCGGCGCGCCATTGGCGAGTTGGTCGAGGATGATGTCGGCACCGGGGAAACCGCCAGCGCGCGCGCCACCCGCCCTGCGGACCTTTTGTATCGCCCAGTTGAGACCGGCCTCCACCGGGGTCGTCGTTGTGTCGATGTCGGCGCCGTAAAGGCACAGCCCCGCCTCCAGCCGCAGGCTGTTGCGCGCGCCAAGGCCGATCGGCAGCACATCCGGGTTGCCCAGCAGCGCACGGGTCAGCTTTTCCGCCTGCGCGACGGGTACCGAGATTTCGAACCCGTCCTCGCCGGTATAGCCGGAGCGGGAGACCCAGGCCTCCGCCCCCACGAGGGTCACGTTGCGCACGTCCATGAACCGCATCGCGGCGACCTCTGGGGCGAGGGCCGACAGTGCCGCCTCGGCCTTTGGTCCCTGCAAGGCCAGCAGCGCGCGATCCGTGACCTCGACCACCTCGACCTCGGGCATCTTGGCGCGCATATGGGCGATGTCATCAACCTTGCAGGCGGCATTGACGACGACCAGCAGATGATCGCCGCGATTGGCAAACATCAGGTCATCAAGAAGACCGCCCATGTCATTGGTCAACAAGCCATAGCGCTGACGCCCTTCGGCGAGGCCCACGACATCGACCGGCATCAGCCCCTCGAAGGCGCGGGCGACTTCGGCCACCTCGCCACGCAGAAGAACCTGCCCCATGTGCGAGACGTCGAACAGACCGGCGGCGGAGCGGGTGTGCAGGTGTTCCTTCATCACCCCGGCGGGGTATTGAACGGGCATGTCGTAGCCGGCAAAGGGCACCATCTTGGCGCCGAGTTCGACGTGAAGGTCATGCAGAGGCAGGCTGTGCAGGTCGTCCATTCCGGTCACTCTCCGACCCGGAAAACGCCGGGCATCGCAGGGCGCATCAATTGCGCCACGATGCCCCCTCTGTCCTTGCGCCTGAGATCGCTATCCCTTCGGCGGGTGCAAACGCACCACTCTCCAGAGTCTGTCCACGGCAGGTCCTTGGGCCTGAGAGTTTCCGGGGCGGTTGCTCCTTCGGCACCGGCGCTTGGCCGGTTCTCCCTGTCCGTTTGAACGGATTAGCGTGACAATCCGGGGCGCGCAAGCCTCTCGCGCTGTTTTCAGATTGATGATCGGCGGGCTGCACAGGCCGTGCGCTCGACCGGAGGTGCCGACGCCCACGCGTGATAGCGAAATCAGGCACACGGGCTTGACCCCGGCCACCCGGCGCACCGATATGGGCCGTATGAGTGCACAAACAGAAATTCCGCGAGACCCGTTCTTTTTCGGCTACGGCAGCCTCGTCAACACGGCGACCCACATCTACGAACGCCATCACCCGGCGCGGCTCACCGGCTGGCGGCGGGTCTGGCGGCATACCCCGTTGCGGAACCTGGCGTTCCTGACCGCAGAGCCATGCGAGGGCACCTATATCGACGGCGTGATTGCCGCCGTGCCTTTCGCGGATTGGGCCGCGCTGGATCTGCGCGAGGCCGGCTATGACCGCGTCACCCTTCTGGACGGCATCGACCACCGGGCCGAGGACGCCGGCGACATCGCCGTCTACACCATTCCGATCGACAAGCACGGGCCCGCCGACGGCCTGAGCCCGATCCTGCTCAGCTATCTCGACGTCTGCGTGCAGGGCTACCTGACCGTCTTCGGCGAGGAAGGCGGGCACCATTTCTTTGAATCGACCGCCGGCTGGGACGGGCCGATCCTGAATGACCGCGCCCTGCCCCGCTACCCCCGGGCACAGTTGCTGAGCAAGGAGCAGACCGCTTTTGTCGACCGGCATGTGGCGGACCTCGGCGTCGAGGTCGTGACGGAGTGATCGATGGATCGCGGCGCGATTAGCCGCGCGCCGAACCGATCGCCGGGCAAGGTGGCGCGGCGCGATCACCGCCTCGCGGCATGCGATTGGCACAGCGCCGCGCGATTGGCGCAGCGCCCAGCCTCTCGGGTCACAGATCGCGGGCGCGGATTGTCTGAAGCAATGGCAGCAAAGCGGCCATGTCCGGCCCACGCTCCTGCCCCGTCAGGGCCTTGCGCAGCGGCATGAACAACCCCTTGCCCTTGCGGCCCGTCGCCTCTTTCACCGCAGAGGTCCACTGACCCCAGGTGTCGCCGTCGATCTCCTGCGGCAGCAAGGGCATGGCCTCGCGAATGAACTCCGCGTCCTCGTCATCCACCACCGGCTCCGCCCCGTCGCACATCATCCGCCACCAGGCGTCGATGTCGTCCAGCACGGTGATATTGTCGCGCACGACCATCCAAAAGGCTTCGGCCTTGTCATCGGGGACGCCAGCGGTGGCGATCCGGGTCCGCACCTGATCCAGCGGTGTGGATTGCAGCACATGCGCGGTCAGCGGGAACAGGTCCTTTTCGTCGAACTTGGTCGGGGCGGAGCCGAAGTGCGACAGATCGAACCCTTCGACCAGCTCATCGACCGAGGCGCGCAATTCGACCGGCTGGGAGGAGCCGAGCCGCGCCATCAGCGACAGCAGCGCCATCGGGGCGATCCCCTGCGCGCGCAGATCGCGAATCGAAAGCACGCCGAGACGTTTCGACAGCGCCTCGCCCTGTGGGCCGGTCAGCAGCGAATGATGCGCAAAGGCAGGCGGCGTCGCGCCCAGCGCCTCGATCATCTGGATTTGCGTCGCCGTGTTGGTCACATGGTCCGAGCCGCGCACCACATGGGTCACGCCCATATCCGTGTCGTCCACCACCGAGGCCAGCGTATAAAGAACCTGCCCGTCCTGACGGATCAGCACCGGGTCCGATACCGAGGCCGCGTCGATGGAGATGTCACCGAGGATCCCGTCGCCCCATTCGATCCGCTGCTGGTCAAGCTTGAAGCGCCAGACCCCTTCGCCGCGTTCGGCGCGCAGGCGGTCCTTTTCGGCGTCCGACAGGGCCAGCGCGGCGCGGTCGTAGACTGGCGGCTTGCCCATGTTGAGCTGCTTCTTGCGCTTGAGGTCCAGTTCCGTCGGGGTCTCGAAAGCTTCGTAAAATCGGCCCATCTCGCGAAACTTGTCCGCTGCCTCGGCATAGCGGTCCAGCCGGTCGGACTGACGCTCCACCCGGTCCCAGTGCAGGCCCAGCCAGTCGAGGTCCTGCTTGATCGCGTCGACATATTCCTGCTTCGACCTCTCGGGATCGGTGTCGTCGATCCGCAGGATAAAGGTGCCGCCCTGCTTGCGCGCGATCAGGAAATTGAACAGCGCGGTGCGCAAATTGCCAACGTGGATGTAGCCGGTCGGGGACGGGGCGAAACGGGTGGTTGTCATGCGATGCTCCTGATGCCCCGGCGCTTTGTCACAGGTGGCGCGAAATGTCCATCAGGGGCTGAGGGGTGCACGGGGCTCACTCCTCCGAGACCCGCCATAATCTGGCCAGATCGCTGAGCCCGGCGCGGATCAATTCGGCCAGAACGTCCTGATCCACCACATCGAGGCGCGTGATATAGAGACAGGCCTTGCCCAGTCTATGCGGACCGAGGCGCGACAAGATCGCGCTGTAATCCTGATACCCCGGCATGATGTAGATCGACAGCGCGGCCTTGCGCGGCGAAAATCCGGTGGCGAGGAAACTGCCGCTGCGCCCACTGGCATAGGTATAATCGTACCGGCCATATCCGATGATTGCAGGCCCCCACATGCGCGGCTGCCAGCGCGTCGTCTCGCTAAAGAGGTCGAGCAGCGCGAAGCCGTCCTCGCGCCGTCGCTCAGGCTGAACGGTGGATAGGAAGTCCCGCGGGTCGATCGCGCTCGGCTGTGTCTTGTTTTCGCTCATCACCCCGAGAGCCTAGCACATCAGCGCCGCCGAAAGGTCAGGTAATGCGGCGTGCGGTCCTCGCGCAGCGCCTTTTGTTCATACCGGGTGGAGAGCCAGTCGTCCCATGGCTCGCGCCAGTCGGCCGGGCGTTCGGCGAGCCAATCAAACCCGTGGCGCGGCACCTGTTCCAGCGTTTGGCGCACGTAATCGGGAATGTCGGTCGCGACGCGAAAGATCGCGCCGGGCTTCAACACGCGGGCCAATGGCTCCAGATGGTCCGGCGTGACAAAGCGGCGGCGATGGTGGCGCGCCTTGGGCCATGGATCGGGGTAAAGCAGGAAGGCGCGCGACACCGAGGCCTCCGGCAGCACGTCAAAGAGATCGCGAACATCGCCGGGATGCACGCGCAGATTATCGACCTTCGCCTTGCGGATCTTGCCCAGCAGCATGGCGACACCGTTGATGAAAGGCTCCGCGCCGATGATGCCGACGCCGGGATTGCGTTCGGCCTGATGCACCAGATGCTCGCCGCCGCCGAACCCGATCTCGACCCAGAGGTCACGCCCGCCGAACAGCGCGTTTAGATCAAGCGGGTTACGCTCCGGGTTCTCATCCCACCCGACGGCACCGGGGGAAAGCGCGGCGAGGTCCTCCTCCAGATAGGTTTCCTGCGCCGGACGCAGGGTCTTGCCCTTGAAACGGCCATAAAAGTTGCGCCACGGGGCGCCGGAGGGATGCTTGGAGCTCATGATGGGGTGCTTAGCGGTGTGATGGGGAGTGAGCAAGATGGGGGGGCAGCCCGGTGTGGGCGGGTGTGCCGTAATGACTTGCAGTCACCGGAATTGTCTCAAGAATGGCCTTTGTCTAAAAGGTATGCGAATACTTAATGCAGCCCCATCCGCGGAGTGCAAGAAATTTGAACTACACCGGAATCACATTGGCTGCGCTTTTATTTGTCTTTTCAACGCAGGCAAATACGCAAAGCGAACCAACCAACTTGGCACAGCTTTCGACCGACGACGACACGATCATATTTGGCGTCGAGGATATAGCAGGTGTTGACGTTGGGGCGGGTGAAGAGCGCAGCACCATCACCCTCTCGCTCAACGATAACGCAAGTGATGTCCTTGCAGAGCTGACAGGACGTAATCTTCGCCGCGAAATGCGTTTTTCAGTCTGTGAGAAGGAAGTGTTCCGCGTAACCATCAATGCTACGGTGACATCAGGCATAATCAGAGCGACATCAGAAAGAGCTGCGGCTCTCGCAATGTCTAATGTTTTGACGGGTCAAACAGATTGCGCGGAATACCTCCGGCAATAAAGTATCTAAGTTCGCATTTATTAGGCTCAGAACTCATAACCAGAATATTACGGGTGCAGCGATAGTGATGGCGGAGAGGAAGACCTCCGGGCATCTGTCGTAGCGGACGACCACGCGCCGCCAGTCTTTTACGTCTTTTGTAGCGCCGCTTGTCATATTTGACCTTCTTGTCGCGCAACTTCTGTCCGGGAATGCAGGGCGATATGCCCATATCCACAAGGGCTTCGCGAAACCAATCCGCATCACACCCTCGATCACCCAAAAGCCAACCCGCTGCTGGCAGGCTGTTCATAAGAGCTCTCGCTCCGGTATGATCGCTCACCTGACCAGCGGTCAGGACAAACCGGATCGCTCGGCCAATTATGTCAGTTACGGCATCCAACTTTGTGTTCCTACCGCCTTTGGTCCGCCCTCCCTCTCGGGACATTGCTGCGCAATACCCTGCCGGGCAGCGATCATACGTCCACGCCCCCCATTTTGACTCGAAGGCTCGAGGCGGTACGATGTGCTTTGAGGTAGGTCGCGTCAATCGAGATCGTATTGTTGTCGGAGGCTTCGGCAGCCAGCCCCATCATGATCCGCGCGAACACCCCCATGTCGCTCCATCGCTTCCAGCGGTTATAGAGGGTCTTATGAGGACCATATTCTTTCGGCGCATCACACCACCGCAAGTCGTT
>Ga0209345_10000527_pt1 | contig 48609 bp, 45 predicted proteins | sample Cruoilmetagenom7_FD_187294 | JGI IMG/M metagenome (GOLD analysis project Ga0209345, IMG submission 187294) | Oil polluted marine microbial communities from Coal Oil Point, Santa Barbara, California, USA - Sample 7 (SPAdes) (version 2) | ecosystem: Environmental > Aquatic > Marine > Oil seeps ... | reverse complement strand
ATCACCATCCGAGAACGACATATCATTCTCCCAATCGCGAAGCGCGGCTTGGGCGTAAGTCGCGGCAGGCGTTGCATGTGTTATTCTTGCGGTAGACACGATGCCAGTCGCCAATCCTTGCCGCTCTGCCAACTCAAACAACGTGTCTGTGTCCTGGCCAGCCTGGCTAGCGCAGTTGCCAACCACAACACCGGAACGCAGACCTAAGGTTCGGGAGCGCGTTTTGACACCCGAAACAATAGCCGTCGCCGTTGACGCGCTGTCAGCGACCTGAAAATCGTGACTATAGGTCCGCGACAAGGCTGCATTCGGCAAAGTCTCCATTGCGAGTTTGTAGCTCACACCGTCCTCGGCACGCTTCTGTCCCGCATAGATTCGCGCCGCAGTTATTGTGGATACACCCATGCCATCGCCCACAAAAATGATCACGTTCTTAGCTGACGGCACGAAATCAGCTTTGGCTCGCATCGCAACCGAATCGGAAGCCGACTGATAGTAGGGATCGCTCGCCTGTTGTGGTGCCACGGCTTGATCTATACGCGTCGCCGCGATCGGCCGGTCCTCACTGTCGGCTGCACAGCCGGTTGCAAGCAAAACAAGTATCGCCAGAGGCAATGAAACACGCATAGAAATATCCAATCGCGAAGTTAAACCAGTCAACGACTCTAGTAACCGCATCTTGCGGCGCATTTGAAGCGAAATCTCGACTTCCGCGTTGCGACAACACGATACCCAACAGAATAAGGGCTCCTCCAGGTATCGCAATACTGCTCATTTCAGGCCCAGTCGCTGCCAAATGTCTGCGACGCTCATGCCGCTTGCCCGCAAACGAGCAAGTGGCTCACTTTCATTTGATTTCGAAAGGCGTTTGCCGTCTTGGCCGAGCACCAAAGGATGGTGAAAGTAGATCGGTTGCGGCCAACGCATAAGGACTTGCAATAGCGTATGGATGTGCACGGCATCTGCTAAATCCAATCCGCGAATGATGTGCGAGATTCCCTGTATGGCATCGTCATGCGTTGACGCGATATGATATGCACTGGGGCTATCTTTTCGGGCGATAACAATATCACCCGTTAGTTGAGGTTTCGCAGGCATGGATCGGACATCCAACTCAGCACCCAATCTGTAGGACAGATCATTCCAAACAGGGCCCAAATACTCACGCGCCCGCGACATGGATAGCCGCCAAGCAAATGGTATTCCCGCGTCAAGGAGCGCTGTCTCCTGGGAAGCAGCTAGTGGGGCTGGGCTAACCTCCGCCAATTCAGCGCGCGTTCGAAAGCAGCGGTAGGCCAATCCAAGGTCAACCAAGTGATCAACCACGCTCTTATACCGCGCAAAATGTTGAGATTGCACACGGATCGGTGCTATCCAGTCAAACCCCAACCAATGCAAATCCTCGAGAATTTGGTCGGTATATTCGGGCTTGCACCGGGTCGTATCAATGTCTTCAATCCTCAGTAAAACCTGACCGCCAGCTCGCCGCGCCGCTTTCCAGACGTGAAAAGCCGAGGCAGCATGCCCCAGGTGCAATTGCCCAGTTGGTGATGGCGCAAAGCGCGTAACAAATTTTGCCATTCACTGCGCCGCCGCCTTAACGACCATTATCAGGCGCAAATGCACCCGGTAGCGGGCAAACGACGCCGGTCCCACCAATCCCGCAATATCCGCTCGGATTCTTTGCAAGATACTGCTGGTGATAATCTTCTGCATGATAAAAGGCCTCAAGCGGCCGAATCTCAGTCGTAATATCGCCGCGCCCAGACGACTTCAGGGCCATTTGGTAAGCACTTGCACTTTCGCGCACCCGGGCGAGTTGCGCCTCGCTAGTTGTATAGATCGCGGAACGATATTGCGTTCCGGTATCGTTGCCTTGGCGCATGCCCTGTGTTGGGTCATGGCTTTCCCAGAATAGTTTCAGGATCGCATCCAGCTCCACAACCTGCGGATCAAACACGACGCGCACAGCTTCGGTGTGGCCAGTCAGGCCAGAACAGGCTTCTTCATAGGTTGGGTTTTCGGTAATACCGCCCGCATATCCAACCTGCGTGACATAAACGCCAGCCGCTTCCCAAAACACCCGCTCGGCGCCCCAAAAACAACCCAGCGCCAACACGATCTCCTGCATACCTTCTGGGGTTTCAAATAGATTCCGGCCGTTGACGAAATGTGTCTCGGCCGTCGCGATGGCATCCAAGCGGCCCGGCAAAGCCGTTTCACGTGTCGGTAGGGCGGCAGGTTTTCGGCTGAACAGCATGGTCCGTATCCTTTATTGACGTCACCACAATATGGGCAAGATACACCCGACTGCAATGACATAGGTTGCAGTCTGTTCTCACTAAGCTATAGACGCCGCTCACGGTGAGGTGGCCGAGTGGCTGAAGGCGCACGCTTGGAAAGCGTGTAGGCTAGCAATAGTCTCCAGGGTTCGAATCCCTGTCTCACCGCCACCTAGTCTGCTCTGAATCAGCCTATTTCTTTCTCTTCGATTTTCTCCCGACACTTCCGGGGCTTATGTCAGCGATTCCGGAGTTTCGGTCTCTGTTTTCTGGGTTTGCGGGCGATTCATCCGCGAAACCCAAGGCAATTCTCCATTCGCCATTTTCGATAGCCGGTTTTGGATATTTCCCTGCTAACAGGGAAATTACAGGGAATTATGCGCGTAATTCGGGTTTTCGTCGACTTACGCCGCACGAAACATCAATAGATACAGGGGTCTGGAACGGAAATTCCCTACTCACCGGAACAGGGAATTTTGAATCAGTAACAGGGATTTTTCAGATCGTATCAGGGAAATTGTGATCAACGATCAGGGATGGTTGGAATCGAGGAAGACCGGTTCCTGGTCTTCCCAAACAATCGGCAATCGTTTCGAGTGAAAGTGCGAGACTGAAATGGTCGGGTCCTGGCGACCGGAAGCAATGGCTTTGAGAACCGTTGGTGACAAGAAAGCCAGATCGAGATTCTTAGAGAGATATTCTGGACACGTATTTTCTGCTTTAGCGATCTCAGACAGCGTTGAACCGCTCTTGATCTGGTCAACACGCTCCATGGCTCGCAGTATTCGACGAATGAGATGTCGATCCGGAGCACGCGCTTGCGCTCCTGGAATGATAATTCGAGATTCGACTCCTCGGCGGCGATGCGTAAATGGCGTTGTGATGGAACGGGCTTCATCGTTCGGCAGGCTGAGTTGAATTGATAGAGATGACGCGCCGATATCGACTCGGCGAGCCAATGCGAGCGGACCCGCGCGATACTTTTCAGATTTGATTAGCAGCTGAACATCTCTGTCCTGCTGCATCGCCTGCTGGATGACGCGCTCGAGTTCCGGCGCGGGCAATCGCCAGCCAGATTTTTTAGTTCCGCTTTCAGCACAATGATGTCGGGAGATGTAGTATCGGTATCGACGACCATTCTTATTGCTATGGCTCGGCACGAGCGGATCGCCTTCCTCATCAAACAGTTTGCCAGCCAGCGGCGACGGATTTGCCGCATTTGATCGAGACTTTCTGGCAACCCGGTTTCGCTGCAAATGGTCCTGAACTTTGTTCCAGGTGTCGTCATCCAGAATCGCATCATGCTGGCCCGGATAGGTTTGCAACTTGTGCCGGACGCGCCCGACATAGATCGGATTGGAGAGAAGATGGTACAATCGTCCGCGAGAGAATAAGACGCCCCCAGATTCGCGCCCGGATCGAAAGACCTGCCGTTTGGTTCTTAGATCATTCTTGTCGGCGAAGGCTTTCAGTTTCCGCACGCACCCCAGTCTCAGATACGCGTCGAATATGGATCGCACCGTCTTAGCTTCATCTGGATTGATCACTAACCCTGCTTCGGATTTATCATAGCCGAGCGGCAAGGGGCCGCCCATCCACATGCCCTTTTTCTTTGACGCGGCAATCTTGTCTCGAATTCGCTCAGCTGTGACCTCCCGCTCGAACTGAGCGAAAGATAAAAGAACATTCAACGTCAAGCGCCCCATGCTGGTGGACGTGTTGAATTGCTGGGTGACAGAAACGAAGGATGCGCCTGCTGCGTCCAGGCGCCCAACGAGTTTGGCAAAATCAGTCAGCGAACGGGTGAGGCGGTCAATTTTGTAGACGACGACCATTTGTACCTTCCCGGCATCAATGTCGTCGAATAGCGCCCGAAGCCCGGGCCGCTCTATGTGACCGCCAGAGTATCCGCCATCATCATAATGCTCGTCGATCGCGACCCAACCTTCATGTTGTTGAGACAGAATATAGGCCGAGCAGGCCTCTCTTTGAGCATCAAGCGAGTTGAAGGCCTGGTCGAGCCCTTCATCGGTGGACTTGCGCGTGTAAATTGCGCAGCGGACCTGCTTCACGACTTTACTCCGAAGAAGCGAGGACCGGACCAGCGAGCGCCGGTTATCTCGCGAGCAATCGCGCTCAGGGATCGCCAGGGCTTGTCGTTCCACAGATATCCGCTTTCCGTCACATCAACCACATGGCGAACGCCGTTCCAGTCGCGCACGAACCGCACGCCTTCTCGTACGCCGACTGTATTCGAGCTGTCGGTCGCGAGCGCCTTCTTCAACAATCGGCGGATCGCTGCCCGGTTCTGTGCGCTCGCTTTCCATTGTATCTCGCAGGCAAGAACTCGGATCATAGTGCCCCGCCCGAGTCGAGGAGGCGGAGCCTCGCCAATAATCTCTCGCCAGCGCTTCTTGAGAGCGTCCCGACTCAATGCAGAGAGTTCCACCTCGATTGTCACGACTTGCCACCCTTCAGTCTGAACCGCGCGGCGGAAGTCGTGGTCTTGGGCACCCGTTCAATCAAATAACCACGTTTGCGCAAACGTGTCATTGCCGCCCGCGTTGTGTGCGGTTGCCAATCCAATAGGGTTGATAGATTTGCCAGCGTTCGGCCTTTTCCGGTCAGCGCTTTCGCCAGCCGTGCTTCCTTGGTTCCATCTTTTGGTGCTTCGATTGTCGTCATGCTTGTCTCCTGAACTTGGGCAACAAACCTTCGTTGCCACTGAGACAAGCCCGGGAATTTGCCCGGGCGACGAAGACAGCAATGCTCGACACGGGTCAGAAGTCCAGTCGTTCTGAAAAAAGCTGCGTGGACATTCTTCGCAGGGTACTGTCAGACTAAAACCGGTTGAGACCGCGCTGCCCTGACTGTAGTCGTGGTGGCATGCCCAAGAATCCATTTCGCTACTTCAATACATCGCCCGAAATCATCCGTCTTGCGGTGATGATGTATGTTCGATTTCCGCTTTCGCTGAGAAACGTTGAAGACCTATTGCATGAGCGCAGGATCGATGTTTGCCACGAGAGTGTACGTCACTGGTGGAACCGGTTTGGCCCTATGTTCGCGTCTGAGATCAGGAAGAAGCGATCTCAATCGATGAAGCAAAGCCCGCAATGGCGATGGCACTTGGATGAGGTCTTTGTGAAGATCAACGGCAAGCAACATTATCCCTGGCGTGCTGTGGATCATGAAGGTGAGGTACTCGAGAGTTACGTTACCAAGACCCGGGATAAGCAAGCTGAACTTACGTTTTTGAAGAAAGCGATGAAGCGATACGGATCGCCAAAAACAGTGATCACTGACCGGCTTTGGTCTTATGGTGCAGCCATGAAGGAGACTGGAATTGATGACCGCCAGGAGGTCGGTCGTCATCTCAACAACAGAGCCGAAAACAGCCATCTGCCCTTCAGGCGAAGAGAACGGGCGATGTCGAGGTTCAGGCGAATGTCGAAATTACAAAAGTTCGTTTCGACCCACGCCTCATTCCACAACCACTTCAACTTAGATCGCCATCCCAACCGCAGACAGACCCATACAACCCAGCGTGACGCCGCCCTTCTCGAATGGCGCCTCTAAGCATTCGCCTTTCTGAGCGCACGACGCTTTTGCAGGGCTTCGATGGCTGCAATGTATTCAGTTTCCAGCTTATCGACGAACTCCGCCGTACTCATTCGAGACTTGACCGCACCAATTCCTTGTCCGCTTCCCCAGATATCACGCCAGGCTTTGGCTTCCTGATCTCCTCCGGAGGCAAAATTCATCTTACTTGGATCGCTCTCTGGCAAATTCTTTGGATCGAGCCTCGCCCGCGTGATCGAAGGGGCAAGGTAGTTTCCGTGAACTCCCGTAAACAGATTTGAATAGACAATATCTTTTGAATCGCTCTCGACGATCATGTTCTTGTAGTCATCAACTGCATTCGCTTCATGACAGGAAATAAACGCCGAGCCTATGTAACCGAAATCTGCTCCCATGGCCTGAGCCGCTGCGATGGCACTTCCGTTTCCCATGGCACCTGACAACGCAAGTGGACCATCGAAGAAATCCCGTATTTCCTGAATCAATGCGATGGGTGATATTGTGCCGGCATGCCCTCCTGCACCAGCCGCCACAGCAATTAGGCCGTCGGCACCTTTTTCAAGCGCTTTACGCGCAAACATCGAGTTAATGACATCGTGCAAAACCACGCCGCCATACGACTGAATGGCCTGGTTAATTTCTGCCCGGGCTCCGAGTGAGGTGATCACCACAGGAACCTTGTATTTCACGCACATCTCCACATCATGGTCGAGGCGGTTGTTCGTCTTGTGTACGATTTGGTTCACTGCAAATGGTGCCGATGGACGATCTGGATGTTTGGTGTCGTGGTCAGCCAGCTCCGAAGTAATCCGATCTAACCACTCATCCAGTTGCGCCTCCGGACGGGCGTTGAGAGCCGGAAAAGATCCGATGATGCCCGCTTTACATTGGGCAATAACCAAATCTGGATTTGAAATAATAAAAAGTGGGCTTGCGATGACTGGAATGCGCAGTTTCTGCAAGATTGGTAGGTTTGTCATGCATTTTGTCTTTCGGTACTGTTCGTTTATGTGCTGATTTATGCGGCCTGCTGTTCAAGCGCTAGCTCGCGATTTTCAAGTGGCGAGAAATACTTGGAGACCATATCGTACCTGACATTTGCCAACGAGCGCGGCCTCCAGCGGGGATAGAAATCGCGCTCGCAGAACATCGCACGCATCCCTTCGCGGTAGTTTCGAGACGAGATTAGTCTTGACTCAATTCGATACTCGAGCATCAGCGCATCCTTAATCGTACTCAAGTATCGACCGGTGCGAACTTGCCGGAGCACGATTTTGGTTGAAAGTGGCGACTTGGCGCCGACCTTCGTAGCAAGCCCTTTCGCCCACTCACCCCCGGCCTCTAATCGCTCCTTGATTTTGTTGGCGCAATCTCCCTCAAATATTCTATTGATCTCATCTAAATCGTTTGCGCGAGAGAAATGCGCTTGGATTTGATGGTCCGACAAGGCCACTAGTCCATTTTGCATCAAAGATGCTTTGAGCGTTTCGACGTTTCGTGATTTGCAAAAGTGGGATGCCAGATTCAGGGAGATCGCATCTGTTCCGCTAAGCCTTGATCCTGTCATGGCCAACCAAACCCCAACTTCACCGCTCAATTGGGCCAGAAATCGCGTCGCCCCAAAGCCGAGCGCCCAACCAAATCCTGATTCAGGAAATGACAACCAAGTTCGATCTGTTGCTATCTGATGAGAGCCGTTCAACGTCACCCCCATTCCTGCGCCCCATATCATTCCATCCAAAATAGATACATACGGTTTTGGATAGTTGGCGATGAGATGAGTTAACCGATGCGTCGCGCGTAAGTTCCTAAGCAGCGCGCTTTCCTCCGTATTCCCGAGAGCGGTGAAATATGCTGCATCCCGTGCAGCAAAGAATGCTTGGTTGGACGGAGCGAGATCGAGTAAAATGAAGTCTATACTGTCATCTAGTGCCCACTTTGAGAGCGCACGCACGAGCTCATGAACGACGGAGTCTTCAATCACGTGACAGGCAATGTGACGTGCAAAGGTCAACCGACCCACTCGACCCTCCTGGCGGGCAATAACAGTATCTTTCATTACCTAATCCCTTGCCGCATCAGTTGCAGATCAGTCTCGGACGACGCGCGCTTTGCTGTTGCTGCCAAATCCTTCACTCCACATTCGCATACAGTTCAAAAAAATGCCGACCACGCATTGCCCGGTCGGCCAGTTATCGTCTCTGGTAATTCTCCAGAGGGAATGAGCCCCGGAGGAAATGAGTCCCAGAGATCGGAGGAGTCCATATGTTATCGATAACATTTCGTGTGTCAAGAGCCTTTATTTAATTACTGTGCTTGCTCAACCTAACTGTTATCGTTATCATGTTCTTTGAAATCCTAACCAAGGTATTTGAAATGCAAGTTGCTGCTTCCGAATTGGTTACAATTCACACTATTGAACGTTGCGCGATCCTCACGCTGCACCACCCAAAAAGCCTCAACTCTCTAGTGCCAGGAATGCTGACTGATCTGCTCGCAAAACTAATGAAGGCATCTAATGACATCGAAACAGATGCACTGATATTAACTGGCGCAGGCAAGGGGTTTTGCTCTGGCGCAAACTTATCCGGAAACCACCTCCGCGACAAAGCAGGTGAGATTGAGCAATCGATCAAAGATGAGTTAAACCCCGTGATTCTTGCTATTAGAAACTGTCCGAAGCCTACCTTCGCTGCTATCAACGGTGCGGCAGCAGGAGCGGGCGTAGGTTTGGCGATGGCCTGCGATTTTTGCGTGGTGGAGGAATCTGCGAAATTAATCTTGAGCTTCGCCAAAATTGGGGCGGTTTTGGACGCCGGAACATCCCATTTCATCCAAGAGGCGTTGGGATCGAAGCGCGCGCTGCACCTGGCCATCACTGGGACCCCAGTAACCGGCAGTGAGGCCGTTGAATGGGGACTGGCCCAATTTCGAGCCGTCGATGGTGAATCGACCCTCACGGCAATCTCAATTGCCAAGGCCATAAGCCGGAATTCACCTGCGTCTGTTCGCACGATAAAGTGGATGCTCCGCCAAACACAGAACCTAAATCTGGAGGATGCGCTGGACCTCGAAGCAAAGTGTCAAGGACTGGCTTTTCAGACTCAGAATTTCAGAGAAGGAATTGATGGGTTTCAGAGAGGCAAACAACCGAATTTTAGTGCATCTGAAGCGAACGCAATCATATCACAACTTACGGACTGCGAGACAAAATGATGTTTGAAACCTCGTTTCGTGAAAAGGTCGCGCTTGTCACAGGCGGGACGGGTGGGATTGGCAGCGAGATCGTTCGAAGGCTAGCCCAGCATGGTGCAAACATTGCCATTTGCTATTCTTCCCAGACGAGTAAAGCAGATGCTCTGGCACGTGAAATTGAGAAATGCGGAGTAATAGCGCATACTCTAAAAATAGATCAACGCGATGAATCGAGTATTCGTTCAGCAATCGATAATTGCGAAAGAAAATTCGGCCGGTTAGATATTGTTGTAAATAATGCGGCGTGGAACAAAGGAATTCCTTTTTCCGAAACTCAGGCGATGACATCTGAGCTTTGGGACAAGATGATGGAAATTAATCTTCGCGGTCCTTTTTTGATTGCGAGGGAAGCCGCTGAGTTGCTCCGGCGTGATGGCGGCGGCCATATCGTGAACATCAGCTCGAACGGAGGGATTGCGCCGACAAGTAGCAGCATCGCCTATTCTGTCAGCAAAGCAGGGTTATTGCACCTCACTCGTTGTTTAGCGGTGGCGCTGGCGCCGGATATTGCCGTCAACGCCATTGCTCCTGGAGTGGTATCGGGTACACGCATGGCGGATAGAATGCCCAATGACGTTCGAGATTCAGAAACCAAGTCGTCAGTATTAGGCCGTAACGCAACTGCGAAGGATATTGCGCTTCAACTTGTCTGCATTTGCCAATCGCGTTCGATTAGTGGCCAGACGATAGCTATCGATGGCGGCATGCCCATAGCGATGCGATAATCGGAGCCTGATATGTCAAGCAGTATGCCACAAATAACTCGCTCCGTCATTCTGGAGCAATTGCCAAAGCGCACCCTGTCGGAGAACAATTTCTCTCTTCAAACGACAGCACTCGGCCCGATTGGGAGCGGTGAAATTCTGATCAGGGTAGAATACTTGGTTCTGGATGCCGCTGCTCGCACATGGATGCAAGGTCGAACTTACCGCGGACAAATATCACCGGGCGAGTTGATGCCAGGAGGTGGCATTGGCACCGTTATCCAATCCGAGAACGAAGATATTGAAGTCGGTGACGTTGTCTATGGCGAAACAGGTTGGCGTGAGTTTGCCGTCGGACCTGCGGAGAATTTTCGAGCTCTCGATAGTGAAATATCAGTATTGGATCAGGTTAACGTATTCGGTTATGCTGGATTGACAGCCTATTTCGGATTGTTGACGCACGGCTGCCCAAACCCAGGTGAAACCGTTGTCGTATCGGCGGCAGCAGGGGCGGTGGGTTCACTAGTAGGACAAATCGCAAAAATAAAGGGATGCCGCGTGATTGGTATCGCAGGCAGCGACAAGAAGTGTGCGCTCCTTCGCAATGAACTCGGGTTCGAGGGCACCATCAATTACAAAACTGACGATATCAAGCGTCGTCTGGATGAACTTGCTCCATCCGGAATAGATGTCTACTTCGATAATGTTGCGGGCTCTACGCTGGAAATTTGCCTTTCGCGCATGGCAATGAACGGTCGAATTGTATGTTGTGGTGCAATTTCTCAGTATGATGGCCAATCGCCGATCACTGGCCCGCGAGGGGTTCCAGGACAGCTCATATCTAAGCGGTTGTCCATGTCGGGATTTATTGTATTTGACCATTTAAGTGAAAGCGATATCGCTCTACAGAATTTGGAGGCATGGGTGGCGTCAGGTGACTTAAAGGTTTTTCAAACAGTCGTGACTGGGTTGGAGAATTCGCCTAAAGCGTTGGTCGGACTTTTGTCCGGTCAAAACGTCGGAAAGTTTTTTGTAAGAATCGAACACGATGCCTAATTTAGCGCTAGCCACGCTCGGGGATATACATCTATGCTATCAGAACATTTCATGAGTGAAGAGATCTAAAATTGAAAGAGCGAGTGCGACTGAAGGATATAGCTGATCGTACCGGTTTTTCGGTTATGACCGTCCAAAGAGCCATCGCAAGCCCAAACAAAGTCGCGAAAACCACGCTTGAAAAGATACTAAAAGTCATGGACGAGGTCGGGTACATCCCTGATCGAAACGCGTCTAGTTTAAAGGGACAAAAAAGCAGTGTTGTCGGACTGGTGGTTTCGTCCGTGACAAGCATGAGTTTTCTTTCACAAATTCAGGGTGTCGCAGATTACTGTTCAATGACCGGCATGGAGATGTTGATTTGGCAAACCTCCTACGATTATTCGAGCGAACACGAAGTTTTGCGCGCCGTTCTAGAGCGGTGGCCAGCAGGAATCATCCTCACATTTAGCCCGACCGAAGCTCGCACGCGGGAAATGTTGAAACGAGCGAGCATTCCGATCGTTGAAACATTCGAGATCCCAGAGGACCCGTTAGACATGGTAGTCGGGTTTTCAAATAGGGGCGCGGCTAGAAAGGTTGCCCGCCACTTTCACGAAATTGGCAAACGTGTTCCGGCGTTTTTCGGACAGCTAATAGGCCGCGATATCGGGCGTTGGGAAGCATTCTCCGAAGAATGTGAGAAGTTGATGGGTAAAAGCCCGATTCACATACCGATTGGCACCGGAACAAAAATGCAAGACGAAAATTTTGAAGCTGGTCCGTACTTCCTTGAAGCGTTCAATCGAATTTCTCCAAAAATCGATTGTGTGTTTTGCGCATCTGATGTGACGGCCATGGCTGTTGCCTCAACAGCGACGAGGCACTCCTTATCAATACCTGATCAGTTGGCTATTTGTGGTTTTGGAGACTTGCCCTTCTCGGCCCACATGGTCCCAAGCCTAACGACCGTGCGCGTGCCAGACTATGAAATTGGCAAGACGGCAACAAAACTTGCCGCAAATCCGTCGGCTGTACCTCACAACAACAGAAGCCTCATTTTGCCCACGGAATTGATCAGGCGTGAATCGTCATAACCTGTCACTTACGATGAAAAGAGTGCTCAACGCTCAAACACAGAGCCGAACCAGGCATTCGCGGACGTATTCATCGATTAGCTCAGCAAACGGAACTGGCGCGTTTGTCCGCAAGTGTCTGACACAGAATAGAGGTTTCAGGGCTTATCTGGCCTATCTTGCATCGGCCACCCCGGCGCATGGCGCGCGCGGTCAAGTCGTCGCTTCAACGCCAGCCCTTCCTCATTGTAAAGACGCCTCAGTTTCGTTTACTCCGTCACGATCCTTTCGCTCACCAGCATCAACGCAGGCCGGCGATAACCTAACCACTGATGTCGCTATGCCGCGCTCCTGTTCCACCAACATTGCGATGATCTATTCTGTGCTGAATCTGCTCATGCCATTGTCTGTCTCCGGTGGAACAGTTTCTCACCTCGAATGCGCGACTAAATCGGTCTCAGGTCATCTTTCAAACCCATATCCAACTCCGGGGGTTTGGCAATTCTTCTCATTGATCAAGATGCGGGGCGCGAGACGCAGTTAGCAGTTAAATCACTTTCTGCTTTTTGAGTATCTCGAACTCTGACTCACTTACGCCTAACTCTCCGCAATACACTTCCACGTTGCTTCCGCCGAGCATTGGCCCCAACGATTGGATCGCACCCGCTGTTTTACTCAATTTGGGAATAGTGTTCGGAACGGTGAATGTGTTTCCACTCTCGGTCGGCAAAGTTATGAGGTTTGATCGCTCGGAAAATTGCGGATCGGAGAAAATATCTTCGATGGTGTTCACTAACGCGCAAGGCACATCGTACTCGACACACGCCGCCAATAGGTCCTTCGCTGACATGCTCATCGCCCATTCTGCAACCACTTCATCGACTTGGTGTTTGTTCGCGAGTCGGGCTGACACAGTGCCAAATTTATCGGGCCGAGAAAGATCCTCACGATTGATCATTTGACAATAACGCTTAAACATTTTGTCACTGCTACAAGCTAACGAAATCCATTTTCGATCGCTTGTCTCAAAATGCCCATGCGGACATGCGTTTCCTGTTCCGATTCCTTGGCGTCCTCTTATCGTCCCATTCATGGCATACGTTGGTGCCAAATCATCCAAGACTCGAAAACAAGATTCATATAAAGCCAGATCGATTCTCTGTCCGCCAACTCTGTCGCGCGCGCGCAACGCCATGAGAATACCAACTGCTCCATTGAGGCCCGTCAAGTAATCACCAAGTGATGTTGAGCCCGGGGTTAGCGGCGGACCGTCAGACTCTCCCGTGAGATGGGTTAGTCCGCCGAAGGCGTGCGCAACGCGTGCAAATCCTGGAAGATCTTTCATTGGACCATTCTGGCCAAATCCCGAAATGCTCAGCATTATCAAATTTGGGTTGATCTTGAGCAGTTCGTCGAAACCCAAGCCCCATTTCTCGAGTGTTCCGGGTCTAAAATTCTCGCAAATCACATCTGCACTTCTCACGAGCTTCCTGAAAATCTTTGCTCCTCGCTCGTTGGACAAAAGCAATGTAATTGACCGTTTGTTCCTGGCTTCGGTGAGCCAACACAAACTCCCGTCTTCGGCGCATGGCGTCCCGAAGTTTCTGAGCGGATCGCCGACCCCTGGCAGCTCAATTTTTATAACGTCAGCGCCGAACTCACCTAGAATTGAAGCTGCGTAAGGTGCCGCGATAAATGTCGCCAAGTCTAAAACCCGTATTCCAGACATGGGAAGATTATCCGTGTGTTTAGCATTCTCCAGTGCCATTAAATCACTCCACCTGTGATGAGCGTGTCAATTCGACTCTGTGGGACTCCCCAATCTTCCAGCGCAGTCTCATTGTGTGCGCCTGCTGCGACGCTTGAAAACTGAATTTTGCCAGGTGTGTCCAAAAATTTCGGCGCGGGTGCCGGTTGAACAACGCCGTCAACCTCTATGAACGTACCCCTACTCAAATTATGTGCATGATTGGGCGCTTCAACCATATCGAGCACGGGCGCGAAACATGCATCGCTCCCTTCGAATACGGCGCACCATTCATCTCGAGTTTTTTCCAGAAAGATCTCTTCAAGTTTTGCGGAAAGTTTCGGCCAGAGAGTTTTATCCAATTGGTGAGCAAAATCAGGATATTCTTTCAACCCCGTTTTATCCAAGAGGATCTCATAAAATTGAGCTTCAAAAGAGCCTATTGCGATCCATTTTCCGTCCGAACACTCATATGTATTGTAAAAGTGCGCGCCACCGTCCAACCGATTGTCAGCTCTACTATCCGAAAGTTGTCCATCAGCTCTTAAGCCATAAAAGAACGACATAAGCGAAGCCGCGCCATCACTCATCGCAACATCAACCACCTGCCCTTTACCGGTTCGAAGCGCGTTGCGGTGAGCAGCTAAGAGCCCAAAAGCTAGATATAGTGCTCCTCCGCCAAAGTCCCCAACGAGGTTTAACGGTGGAATTGGACGGTCTTTGGTACCAATCGCATGCAGCGCACCAGTTATCGCGATATAGTTTATGTCATGCCCAGCGGCATGGGACAAAGGCCCATCTTGCCCCCATCCCGTCATTCTACCGTAAACTAATTTCGGGTTTCTCGCATGCGCAACTTTCGGACCCAAGCCGAGCCTTTCCATGACACCTGGCCTAAATCCTTCGAACAGTAAATCTGCCTTTTCAATCAATTCCAGGCAAAGTTCGACCGCATTGGGATCTTTCAAATTCAAAGCCAACGATTTTCGACCGCGTTTTGTCACTTCGCACGGGTTGGCATCGGCCGCAGTGGTTCGATCAATTCGGACAACGTCTGCTCCAGCATCGGAAAGTAGCTGACCGCAAAAGGGGCCAGGACCAATTCCAGCAAACTCTAGCACCTTGAGACCTATCAAGGGCCCACTGGCACCGTTTCGACCGGTTTTTTGAGAATCCTCATGCATTAGAATACAACGTAGCTACACATGCGCCGCCCAGGCCGAGGTTATGCTGCAATCCAAATTTCGCCTCTGGCACCTGGCGTTTACTTGCATCGCCTCGCAGCTGCCAAACGAGCTCCGCACACTGCGCCAGTCCAGTCGCGCCCAGCGGATGCCCCTTTGATAACAATCCTCCACTTGGATTTGTTACAATTTTTCCGCCATACGTATTTTCGTCATCTTGCACGAATTGGTTTGCGGTGCCCTCTGGGGTCAATCCCAACGCTTCGTACATCACAAACTCATTGACGGTAAAACAGTCGTGCATTTCCACAACATCGATGTCTTCGGGTCCGACGGATGCGGCCTCGTATAATCTCGACGAAGCTTCTTTCGTGATGTCATATCCGATGAGTTGAAGCATGGAGCCTTCATCGAAGGTGCCATCCAAGTCTGTGACCATCTCTTGAGCGACTATTTTCACGCCAGATGACAGCCCATTCTCTTTGGCGAACTTCTCCGTGCAGATGATCGCCGCAGCCGCTCCGCAAGTCGGCGGGCAGCATTGCAGTCTGGTAACGGATTGGAAAATTTGTTTTGAGTTCAAGACATCCTCTACCGTCAGTGCCTCTTTGAAAAGCGCGAGAGGATTGTTCGCTGCGTGGCGGCGCGCTTTGGTAGCAATCTTTGCAAAACTCGTAGGGTCAGCGCCGTATTTGTCGCCATATTGCTTGGCTGCCCCGCCGTAAAACTGCGCTGTTCCCGGCGCATTGGGATCTAGTCCTTGTATCGCATCCATACGGTCCACAAACCTATACGCGGGCATTTTTCGATCAGTATAAACAGAGCCCAATGCACCTGGATTCATTTGCTCGAATCCAAGCGCCAACGCACAATCACAAACCCCCGATTCTACGGCTTGTCTCGCCAAAAATAGCGCCGTCGACCCACTTGCACACGCGTTATTAACGTTGAAAACAGGCACACCTGACAACCCAATTCCATAGACTGCCGCTTGGCCTGCAGTAGAATCTGCATACACATAACCCGCGAAAACCTGGCCAATATCGGTATACTCGATCCCAGCATCCTTGATTGCCAACCGAGCAGCCTCTTCACCCATTTCAGAATAAGATCTGCTTTGACCTGGCTTGGTAAACTGGATCATGCCGACACCTGCCACAACACATTTGGATGTCATGATAATTCTCCTTATCGATTTAGTGATTGGCGATCGAGCCGCTACGACTTCAATGCCTTTTTGTCCGCTTTGCCCACTGCGGTTCTGGGAATTGCGTCTAAGAATTCAATTTGCTTTGGGGTTTGAATTGGACCTTTCTTGTCCCGAACAAGCATTTTGAGTTTTTGCTCGGAAACTGTCTGACCTTTGCGCAAGACAATGAAAGCCTTCACAGCTTCTCCCCACTTGTCGTGTGGAACTCCAACAACCGCACACTCCGCGACCGCTGAATGCTGGGTTAGGACATCTTCAATTTCTCGTGGGAATACGTTGAACCCGCCAGTTACAATCATTTCCTTTTTGCGATCCACGATGCGCAGGAAACCATCCTTGTCTTTAACTGCTATGTCCCCGCTACGAAGCCACCCGCCTTTAACGGCTTCCGCAGTCTGTTCTGCTCTATTCAAATACCCACCCATCACCAGGGGCCCGCGAACGCATATCTCGCCGCTCTCGCCTACTCCCACAGGTTGGTCATCATCATCCAATAGCGCGACATCCACCCAAGGCACGGCACGACCACAGGACGCTAGTCGATCCATATTGCTTGTATCGTGCTCGCCACGCTTCATGACAGTTACAGTCATTGGAGCTTCAGACTGACCATAAAACTGGAAGAACACGGGGCCAATTTTTTCGATCGCCTCTTTCAAGCGATTTGGCGAAATTGCGGAAGAACCATAAAATACGGTCTCGAGGCTACTCAAATCAGATGCCGAGAATTCTGGATGATCCATCAATGCATAGATCATTGTCGGCACCAAGAGTGTACAATTGATCTTATACTCGGAAATCGCATTGAGAACGCTGCCCGGTTCAAAACCAGGCTGAACAACAATTGTTCCATTCCGCATCAAAACGGGAAGAAATACTGCCGCACCAGCGTGACTAAGCGGGGAACAGATCAGCATGTTCGGATTTTCCGGCCACTCCCATTCCGACATCATGATTTGCACAGCATACATTACGTTGCGCTGATTAGCGATAATCGCCTTTGGCGCGCCGGTTGTGCCCCCAGAATAAATTAGCCGGCAATAGTCCTCCGGCCCCACATCCTCAGCGACCAAATCCTGCGCCGAGTACGCTTCAGATCGCTCCAGAACGTCCAATCCGATTTCGCTTGGCCCAAAAGAAATGTAGGTTTTCACTGGAGCACCCAATTGGATCAACTGTTGAACCGTATCTGAGAACGCTGCCGGATCGAAAACGAGCTTATCGATGCCACTGTCTTTTATCGCGTAAAGAAAATCTTCCGCAGACCCCATCGGATGCAAAGGCACTGTACAAGCGCCAAGAATATTCGCCGCGTTGCTAACATTGAGGACTTCGACGCGATTCGGGGATAGAATCGCCAACCGACTGGATCTGTCGACACCCAAGTCTTGGAGTGCTTGCATAATCTTACTGGTTTGATCTCTGACATCACCAACTGTCAGCGTCTTGCCACCTTGAATGTGAATCAGCTCTCGCTCGGTGCCGGAATTCAGCGCGTTCGCCAAAAGGTGACCGATCCAAAGTGGACGATTCACCGGAACTTCCCGATCTGTATCACCCATTATGTTTCTCCATTTTCCTCGATCGTATAATGTCGCCTTCTTGGGGACAGGATCACTCAAAATTGACCTACAAATTCAGCAATTGAATCGATTGCTTCATTTGCTTCAGGCAGATAAGGAACCATCATTTGGTGGACGTGAACCATGTGGCGCCAGATTTCGAGCCGCACATTTACACCGGCCTGATGAGCCCGATCGGCAAAACGATAGCTATCGTCTCTCAGGCCTTCTTCATCCGAAACTTGGATAATGATTGGTGGCAAGCCGCTTAGGTCGCCAAAGAGCGGCGACACGAAAGGATTCTCCGGCGGTTCATTTCCAAAATACCCTCGAAACATTCCTGCACCGCCAGACTTCTCTTCTGGGCTGAGCGAGCTTGCGCTTTGCGTTAGATCTGTCGCTGGCGAAATGGCGACAATACACTCCGGCACTCTCAGACGTTCTTCTCTGAGCTTCAGCGCCAGCGATAGCGTAAGTCCTCCACCAGCTGAGTCTCCCATCACGAAAATTGCACTCGCTTCGCCTACGCCAACAGGCCCTTCGCCCAATACGTGGCTGTATGCGTCACGACAATCGTTTAACCCCGCAGGGTATGGGAACTCGGGTGCTTTTCGGTAATCCACCGCAAATACTGCACACCCTGTCGCACGAGACAAATGCGCCATAAGAAATTGGTAGATAAAGATGTTTCCAAATGAGTATCCACCGCCGTGAATGAACAAAATCCGTCGATCTGGATCAGCATTCTTGGAAACGACCCACACAGCCGGCAATCCATTTAGACTCGTTGCACGAACGGTCGTTTCGCACGCTGGAAATTGCGGCGAGATTGGCAAGCCAGGCATCAAACTTCGCGCGACCACCATATTTGGTTTTTCCAAACCGACGAGTTGCGGCGGATCTTTGCTCAACGCAACACCATCATAGAATGCCGGGGCAAACATGCCACCCATCAATTCATAGTGTGCGGCAACCACTTGCGCCTCATTGGAGGGTCGCTCACCGCCACGATATTTCACATATGATTTGTCTACCGTCTTCACCTTAGCTCCCTTCTTGCGCCGCAACTGGGAAAACCAATCGCGGCGCAAACCTCAACTTAACGAGGCATTTAGGCCTCAATTCTCCTAGTAGTTCAAAGCCAGCCGCAACCCATAAGTTCTCGGCGGCACGAACACCGTGTTTATTTGGTTTCCAAGGGTTGCAGCACCCGTTTGCTTGCGAGCTGCAACAACTTCATCAGCTAGGTTGTCAACGAATGCGGTCAGCGTCCAACCACCATCCGAAGGCCTATACGTCAGGCGCGCATTTGACAGCCAATACCCTTCGATGAGGTCCGATCGATCGTTCGTCTGGTACGGCCTTGAGTAAACATCTGATTTGTAGGCAACATCCCCCCTAATGACGATTTCACCGCTTTCTCCAAATGGCATGATGTATTGAGCACCAGCATTTGCCGTCCACTCCGGCGTGTTCACCAATCGGTTGCCAGCCAATTCAAATGAATTGGGGGTAGTTGACGGATCCGCATCTGGGCCACCGGGCTCCGCAGGGTCTTCGGTTGTGAACTCTTTATACGTTGCATCAAGATAAGACACCGACCCGAAAAGACTTAACCCATCAACCGGGTTCGCCGATACGTCAAACTCCACCCCAAAGATGTCGGATGACGCGGCGTTGGATACCACACCCAATGTTTGGTCGAACTGAAACTGCTGCAAGTTCGTTTGATCGTAAAAGAACACAGCGCCGTTTGATTTGTAACGCCCGTCAGATGAAACCGCGTGATATCCGACCTCGTAAGCCGTCAAATCCTCATTGTCATAAGGCTCGGGCTGGAAACTGATGACGTTGAAGCTCCCGGCCTTAAACCCTGTACTCACCGAAGCGTAGCCTGTGAATTCATTGTTAAATTCGTATGCCAGCGAAACCCTCGGAGTAATCGATTCCCAAGACTCAGATGACTCAAATCCGAAACTGGAGCGCGTGAATAAAGGAATGCCCCCGATATCCCCGAAGAGATAGGCCGCCTCCGGATCCAGCGTACGCTCATCTCGCCCGAACCGCATCCCCGCCTCCAAAGCGAGACGGTCTGAAAGATGCCATGTGGCGTCGCCAAATACCGCATAAGACTCGGTTGAGATCTCCCCAAAAATGGAAATCGACGCACCGGGATCGTAGCCGAATAAACCAACATCGGCGGCGGCACTCTCGACCTCATCCAGGTAAAACGCACCCACGACCCAATCGATCGCACCGCCATCATTATCCGAGACTAGATTAAACTCTTGGGTAAACTGATTTTGGTTGGTTTCGATCGACATTTCGCCAAAATTTGCGTCCGTCCCATCAATATCATAACTCGAGTCATGCTCGAGCTCACGATAGCCTGTGGTAGAGACCAACTTGAAGCCATCAAATCGATACTCTGCGACAGTCGCAGCACCAATGTAGCCCGCATCCAATACGTGGGGCGAGTCCTCATTAATTTGGTATGGCTCACTCTCTGGCGTAAGAACTCCGCCCCCCAATACTTCTTGAGGCAGAGGCACGAGAGAATCATATCGATCCGTACGCCACGCAGGACCAAAGCCTCCGTTCGACCTCATGTCTGCGGAGAAATCAATCGTCATCCGATCAGACGCAAGATAGCGCAGCTTCAAACGACCGGAAAGCTCATCAATATCATTATAGTGCTCGTTACGGGCCACATTATATACATAACCGTCGCGCTGACTCGACTTGAACGCCATTCGCCCCAAAAGCCTATCCTGAACAATCGGCCCACCTACCGCAGCTTCAGCGGTAACTGCGTTATAATTCCCAATCGTGACCGCCGCGAAGGATTCAAAATCCTCAGTCGGACCGCGCGTCACGGCTCGCACCACACCGCCAGTGGCATTGCGACCGTATACTGTCCCTTGAGGCCCACGCAGCACATCAATGCTCTCCACATCAAAGAACGCGCCCCCCATATAATAGCGACGGGACAAATACACTCCATCTTGATAGACTGCGACACCAGGCTCGGCACCGGGCGCAACAACATCGTTACCGATCCCTCGGATCGTAATCATGGTTTGACCATACCAATCAGCAATATGCGTACTCGGAACCAAATACTGCACATCCTGAATGTCGATAACGCCAGCAGCTTCAAGCTCTGCTCCATCGAAGGTCGACATAGACAAAGGCACTTCTTGCAACGTTGCGTCGTAAATCAACGGATTGACGACTACGGTTTCCATGACCGCCACTTCGTCTTCGTCCGCGTTTGCGACGGATACAACACCAGCACCAATCACGCTTGCCGCAACTGACTGTAATAGAAGGCGTTTCAGCCTTTGATCACCAAATTTCACCATTGTTTCCTCCCGGCGTTATGTTTTTGGTATCTTTATGTTATCGATCACATTGACAGATTGCGGCAATATTTCAAGCGCTTTTTTCCTTTATCGCGAGGGCGTGTCGTAATCAGCACACCATTCGGATGCGCATTGGTTCACGCTGCACTCAATCATTCGCTTTCGCGCCGGTCAATCCAAACGTGCGTCGCCTGACATAACCCATCTTTTCAATCCAGGTTCCGTAGTCTTGCGCGCGATTTTGAAAATACTGGGCTACGTTTGGATGCGGGAGGATCAAGTAGGTGCCTCTTTCCATCTCATCCAGAGAAAGTTTGGCCACATACTCAGCGCTCAGCAGCCCATCTTCTTCAGTAAGCCCGGCGCTTTTCGTCATGTCCGAGACTACACCTTCAGGACAAATGGACGAGACCGAGACCCCCGAACCATCTAATGAGATTGCCAAGGAGTCGACAAATCCTTGCGCGGCGTACTTGGAAACCGAGTATGGCGTGCTACCTGTTGCCGTTAACAGTCCTGCCGCCGAGACAGTGAACATAAAGTGTCCGGATCCTCGCGAAGTCATTTTCGGCAACAATTCGCGAACCGCATAGACGTGCGGCATAACGTTTACGTTGAAACAATCGGAAAAATCTGCATTGGAAGCTGACGCCACGCTTTGAATATCCGCGTCCATTCTGTGAATGCCCGCATTTGAGCAAAATATGTCTATGTCGCCTAACTCATCCGAAATTTGACGCAAAACGGATCGCATCTGCGCCTCACTGGATACGTCACACTCAAAACCGTGCACTCCTATTTCCGCCTCCAATCCGCTCAATCGCTGACTGTTAAGATCGATAGCGGCTACGCTCTGACAATCTCGGCTCAAAAATTCTCGGCACAGCGCGGCTCCAATCCCCGAAGCCGCCCCGGTCACCGCGACTGTTTTTCCAGAATATTTCATTTTCACTCTCTCTCGTCATTCGCACCCACTTGTCTCACAAAGTCGCGGGACGTTGCTCAAATGATAGGCCGTGAAACGCCATGTCTTTTGCGATGCTCAACAAGGCCTGGTCTTCAAATTTGCGACCCACGATCTGCAATCCGACGGGCAATCCGTCTTTGCTCAAACCACACGGAACAGTGATGGCCGGGTGCCCGCTTAAGTTAAACGGGTAGGTGAAGGGACTCCACATCTGCCAATCTTCCCCATTCTCGTCGGACGGAACCAGTTTGTTGATTTCAAACGCGGTCGTGGCCACTGTAGGCGAAACTAAGAAATCTGTTTGCTCAAACACCCCGTTGAGTTCATCGCACAGCAGGTTTCGGCCATCAGCCGCACTCATAACTTCCGACAATGTCACGTTCTGGCACTCGCTGATCAACTGTTTGAGGCCGTCTTCTAAGCAATCGTGTTGAGCGGCATTCATAGCGCCAAAAAAATGCGCGGTTCCGGCCGCGAATAAAGCACCGAAAGCCGGCGTAGGATCAGATATTGTGAAATCCTTCGCCAACAGCAAGCCCCCAGCATTTGCAAGACGTTCGAATGCGCCGCGAGCGATGGCATCAACCTCGGCATTTGATTTGTCTATATAACCAAAACGCGAACTAAACTGAAACCGTGTTCCAGAAACTCGCGCATTGGACGTTGAAAAATTGTCACCGTTGCGTGCCGTGCAATCCGGATCACGCTGGTCGGGTTGAGCAATGATATCCATCACCAATCCTAGATCCTGTGCGGTTCTAGCGAGGGGGCCTGTATGGGCCAATCGCCCCATATATGAGGCAGGGTAAGTTGGCACCCGCCCATAGGTTGGCTTTAGTCCATACAGCCCTGTGAACGCAGCCGGGATACGAACCGACCCCCCGCCATCCGTCCCGAGCGCAACGGGAACAAGGCCAGCGGCAACGGCACTTGCAGACCCGCCACTCGACCCCCCTGGAGTTTTATCTAGGTTCCACGGATTTCTTGTTGCTCCGCACAGTAGAGTGTCGGTCGATCCACGCCATCCGTACTCGGATGTCGTCGTCTTTCCAAGCAGTACGAGCCCCGCCTCGCGAAGCATCGCAACCACTGGAGCATCTTCGTCCCAGGGACCACTCGGATCAACCGCTTTCGATCCGCGCAAGGTCGGCCAACCTTTGACAAGAATTTGATCTTTGATCGCTATAGGAACGCCATCGAGTTGCGATTTCGGGTTATTCGTTCTCCATCTGCGAGTTGACTCGGTCGCATCACGTAATGAGCGCTCCGGGTCGGTAAGGCAGAAGCTGTTTAAAGTTGGATCAAGCCTTTCAATTCGGCTCAATAAATGCTGCACCACTTCGAGCGGCGTCAGCTCTTTTGATTGGTATGCTAAAGATAGCTGGTGACAGCTCATCCAGTGAATATCTGACATGGGAACGCCCTCTATGTTTGCACTTTAATTCGCAATGCGGCTAACGCATCGCGTAAGGTCGAAATCAGCAGATCGATGTCTTCTCGACTGATGATCAATGGCGGTGATATGGCCAGGACGTTAGAATCCATGAGCGGCCGCAAGATCAAGCCATTGTCCGAACAAGCAGACGCAACAAATGCGGCCGGGCTAAAGCTTGGCGCATCGTCACGCAACCGTTGAACAATTTCTCGATCAATTTCGACACCTGCTATGAGCCCAACACCTCTGACATCCCCAACCATCGGGTCGGATAAAATTTCGTCCCTGAGTTTTGAAAGTAGATACTCTCCCATTTTGGCCGCTCGGTCGACCAACCCCTCACTTTGAATCACGTCGAGACTAGCGAGTCCTGCAGCCGCCGCCAAAGGATGCCCTGAATATGTTAGTCCGTGCCCAAATACCCCAATCTCTTTGTAACCTTCGAGTAAAGCATCCCATATTTCGGAAGACACCAGACTCGCAGACATCGGCACATACCCGCTCGTTAATCCCTTAGCGATCGTCATCAAATCTGGCTCGATTCCAAACGTTTCAGCACCAAACATGCTCCCCGTGCGGCCGAACCCGGTTATCACCTCGTCGAGGATCAAGAGTATATCGTACTTCTTCAGGATTTTCTGAACACCTTCCCAATAGCCCGCCGGCGGGATCAAAAGGCCGCCAGCGCCAGCGATAGGTTCGGCAATAAATGCCGCAATTGTGGAAGGTCCTTCGTTCTGTATCAAATTTTCCAGCTCGTTTAGAAGAAAACGTGTGTACGCATCTTCGCTTTGCGTGCGATCCTGGCGCCAAAAGTAACAAGCTGGGCTTACTCGTCGAACTTGACCATTCGGGTAGTCAAACCCAGCATGCACTGAGTCCAATCCAGTCGCCGCGGTAATCGACAAAGTCGTGCCGTGGTAAGCGCGCCATCTCGCAATGATCTTTTTCTTGCGAGGCCGCCCTTTTATCTCATTGTATAACCATGCAAGCTTTATGTTTGTATCGTTTGCGTCTGAACCTGAAGTTCCAAATAGAACCTTCGATAATTTTCCGGGTGCCAACGCAGCTATCCGGCTGGCCAATTCCACCGTCACATCTGGAGCGTTGGATGCAAAAGAATGGCCGAATGACAAACGCAACGCCTGCTCGTGGATCGCATCCGCTATCTCACGCCGACCGTACCCCACATTCACACACCAAAGTCCTGCCAAGCCATCAATGTATGAGGCTCCTGCATCATCTTCGATGCGAACCCCCGCAGCCTTTGTAAGGATACGCGGTCCATTCACTGCGTGAAGCGGCAGATTCGTAAATGGGTGAAATAGACTCTGCAGGTCCTTTTGAGCTAGCGAGTTAACAAGTTTATTCATCAGCGACGTTCCTCAAAATAGCGTGAATCGGTTCCAGAGCAGACGAGGCGGCTGGTAAGATAAGCGTCCACCGCCTCTTCGCCGCCCTCCAAGCCAAACCCACTTTGCTTGCATCCGCCGAACGGATCCTCTGGAAGATGGCCGGGTAGAAGGTTGATCCCCACAAGGCCAGCCTCGAGAGCCTGGGAGACCATATGTTGTTGCGAAGAGTCGGCGCAAAAAGCGTAAGCTGCCAATCCGACATTCAGCCGATTGGCCTCTGCAATCATTGACTTCGTCTCGGCAAATGGAGTGAGCGTCGCGATTGGTCCAAAAGGCTCTTCGTTGAATACGCGTAGGTTAAAATCTTCCGCCTGAATAACGGTCGGATTGAAGAAAAATCCCGGCGCGCGCGGCGCATCGCCGCCCAGAATAATACGCGCGCCTTGTGATCGACAATCCTCGACAATATCGCGGACAGCATCACGGCGACGCGCATTTGCAAGCGGTCCCATATTAACCGATGAATCGCCGCCATCCCCAACATTGATAGAATCACAAGCCTCAATGAACGCATCTCTGAAGGAACTGAATACCGCATCTTGAATTAGAAACCGCGATGGCGAAATGCACGCTTGCCCCGCATTGCTAAATTTCTTTTGGACACAAAGCTTGGCAACGGCCTCGACGTTTACGCCCTCAAACACCAATACCGGAGCATGCCCCCCCAGCTCTAGCGTGCAAGGTTTCATTTGCGCGCCCGCTTTAGCCGCGAGTAATTTTCCAACCGGGATTGAGCCAGTAAAACTAACTTTCTTCACTCGGCGATCTCGAATAAGCACATCTGAAATCTCCTCGGGGTCTCCAAAAAGCAAACAAATAGCGTTCTCTGGTACGCCCGCATCGATACAGGCCCTGACAAGCTCAACAGCGCCGGTCGGCGTCTCTTCTGATGCTTTCAAGACAACCGAACAGCCAGCTGCCAGAGCGGCAGATAATTTCTTAGCAGGCAAAACGATCGGGTAATTCCAAGGCGTCAGCGCGCAAACAACGCCGATGGGCCGTCGCTCGGCAACATGCCGCTCTGATGCAAAGCGACTAGGAATGACTCTGTCATAAATTCGCACAGCCTGCCCAGCAGCCCATCTGAAAAAGTCCGCGGCACGCTTCACTTCGGCGACCGCTTCGTCAACGGGTTTGCCTTGTTCATTCGTAATTGCGACCGCTATCAAATCCGCGCGCGCATCCAGCGTTTCGGCTACCTTCAACAAGATGAGCTTGCGCTCCCAAGCCGGCGTCGTGGACCATTCACGAAATCCCTCCGACGCGGCTGCAATAGCACCCTCTACTTCATCTTGCGTCGCAAAAGGGTAGCTGCCCAAGACTTCAGCCGTTGCTGGGTTGAGAACTTCAAATCGATCTGATCCAGAACCATCCCTCCATTTTCCACCCCAATATTGCTTCACTGAATTCACGACTTTTCTCCCAAACTGAAATAGCACGCCCGATCTCCGGATCGAGCTCAACACTCCGCTATGATGACACCCCACCGAATGCATCGACGGAACGCGTGGCAATGCCAATCACCGCTGCAAACCCAATCAAAGCTGCGATCAACGTCATCAGAAAAGTGGGACGGTAAGACAGAAACGCATCGTCAAACCAGCCCGCCACAGGCAACGCGATGCTAATCGCAATCAGCGAACAAGGCGCGATCCAACTTAGAGCGCGAACAAAAACGCCAGGTGGAAACAAGGTAGTCGCCAGAGTGACAGGCAAAATCATCGATGCCCCAACCCCTAAGCCTAAAATCATTGCGCCCAACACCAAAAACGGGACCGACTCCGCTGATAAAAACAGGAGGCTCGCCCCAGCGAGCAAAGCCAAGACCATCACCGCAGATACGACCTCTGAGTAGCGATCCGACACCCAACCATAGATCAGCGTCCCAACGACCGAAGCCACAAAGTAAACCGAAACAAGACTCGCCGCTGCAACTGGTGCCACCTGCATTTCCGCCGCATAAATCGGCAAAATGCTTGCCGGAACGCCACCTGCAATGCCACAGCCTGCCATGAGCAACGCGCTAAATGCGAACGCGACCAAATAGGAACGAACCCGAACACGATCTCGCCCTTGTGACACATCATCTTTTTCTAGAGTAGCATCCTGACGCGCACTTCTGGCAGAAGAGCCGCGCGACATCAGGTATACAATTGGTGCGCCGAGCAACATTAATGCTCCGTACCAACGCACAACGCTCAATTCTGGGGTGGACAGCATTCCAATTACGGCCAATGGCGGCAACGCTGCCGCACCGACTGAATAGCCCACCATTACAGCGCTCGTCGCGCTACCCCTAGATGCAACGAATAGCTCTGAAACCCAAAATGTGCACGCCAATGAAAGAGAAATCAGCCCGACTCCAAAGCCAAGGCTATAAATCAACCCTACCTGCCATAGCGATCTGGGATCACCCAAACAAACCCAAGCCCCCCCAATAAGCAAAACCGACACACTCAAAACGGGCGCATAACTAAACCTAGACAACAGCCACCCAGCTACCGGCGACGCAACACTCATAAAAAGCGTCATCAAACCGAATGTGACGAACAGTATGGACGCACTTGACGCGTCTAGCATCTCCTGAAGGGGGGCGATCAGCACTGTCGTAACCGCACTGCTCCCCATGCAGACAAAATTGAGCACAAAGCACACTATCAAGCACTGCGCTTTCAGCGCGGCCTCGTTGGATAAAGCGACCCTTACACTGCTGATTGTCATGACTCAGTGAATCCGAATTGACGAATGATGTAGATATGTTATCGATCACATTTGCGCACACAAACATCCGCAAGTCAATGCAACATTTGAGCGATTTCAGCCCATGCGGTTTTCGCGTTTCCAGTTTGATGGGTCACAACCCGCATCATTGAGTTGCCTACAAGCACAAAGGTTTTTCACTACATGACGAATGAGCACCTCGGCCCCCGCATTGAAAAGCTGTCCAGCTGGCTGACGGCGACGCTCAGCCGCCCGGTCAACATAGACAAGATTACGCGATTGTCGGGCGGTAAATCTAACCCGACTTTTAGGATTTTCTTGGGGAACGATTCTATCATTCTTCGAAAGCGACCCGCAGGTAAGCTCTTGCGTTCAGCGCACGCTGTTGACCGAGAATTCACGGTTATGTCAGCGCTGCATTCGGTTGGGTTTCCGGTGCCAACGCCATTGGCTTATTGCGCCGATCGCTCGATTTTGGGGACGGATTTTTATGTCATGCAGTTTGTGGCCGGTCGAACATTCTGGAACGGGCAGCTTCCCGAGTTGTCGGCAGTGCGGCGATCAGCGATTTATACATCACTTATTTCGAATCTCGCACAACTGCACAACCTGCGTACGAAAGATTTGGGGTTAGATGATTTCGGAGCGAAGGGCTCTTATTTTGAGCGCCAAATCGCTCGGTGGTCCGGTCAATTGACAAAGGAATCGATAGATAAAGTACCTTCACTCGGCCGCTTAGGTGGGTTTTTAAACGACTCAGTCCCCAATAGCGAACTGACTACCTTGGTTCACGGAGATTACCGGATCGACAATCTCATCTTCGATGGCGAAGAAGATTCGATCGCGGCAACAATTGACTGGGAGCTGTCTACAATCGGCGACCCAATAGCGGATTTCAGCTATTTGCTGCTTAGCTGGTTGCTCCCGCAAGATGGGCGCGCTGGCTTATTGGCGGGCGATGGAGAATTACCGGCGGGCGTTCCGACACTAGAAACTTGCTGTTCGCTATATTGCGATCTCACTAACCGCGCGTCTATCAGAAAACTGGATTGGTACTTTTCGTACAACTTCTTCCGGCTCGCATGCATCGTGCAAGGCGTGATCCTTCGCGAATCTCGAAGTGACAATAGCCAACCTAAATCCGGCGCCACCTGGAAAAACGTTTCAGATCTCGCCGACAAAGCTCGCTTTCACGCACAACGGGTCGGATACGTTCTGTGACGTTCGAAACTCCAGTTGAGGTATCTAGATGAACGATTCCAAGGAACAGAATCGGCAATCGCCAGCCACTGCGCAAAGTCTGCAAGACTTCGAAAGAAGAACGCAACACGCGTGTGATCTAATAAACGTTGGTCAATGTGACAGGGCAATAAACACACTGCGCAGCAAAGGCGCGAAATTGCTGTCGGACGGTGATTATCTTCCTCCGCTTTGGCACTGGTTGTATTTCTTACCAACGAATCACCTAACCGAGTTGGGGCGAGATGGGCACCCTCAAGATGGCACATTTCTACCAAGAATCGGGAACCGACGGCGAATGTGGGCGGGGAGTCGATGTCACTTCCTGGCGCCGATCATCATCGGCAGAAAATGCGACAGACATTCAACAATAAGCAAGATCACCTCTAAACGTGGTCGGTCCGGCGATCTACTTTTTGTCACGATATCGCACAAACTTACGCAAAACGAAGAAATCAAGTTGGTTGAAGATCAGGATCTTGTATTTCTAGCCGATCAACCCAGACCTCGTTCTGAGGGCAAACGCCTTGAAGTGGAATTTGACTGGGAACTCAGCTTGTCGGCTTCAGAATGCATGCTCTTTCGGTTTTCCGCGCTCACATTTAACACGCATAGAATACACTACGACGCGCCGTATGCTCGACGGGTTGAAGGCTATGAAGATTTAGTCGTTCATGGGCCGCTTCAGGCCATTTTATTGTTGGAAGCTGCCCTGGCGAACACACAAGACAGGAGTCTGTCAAAGTTCAGCTTCAAGGCGGCTCAGCCGTTGTATCAAAACAATCCTTTTACGCTCGCCGGTCACATACCGACCGCAGCCAAGTCCGAGTTATTCACGCTCAATTCGGAGCGAGAAATTTGTATGTCCGCAACAATTGAATGGAGTGAATGATCATGCCGATTTCAAGCCTTAAGCCATTCCCGCGCACGACATTGGTCGTTCCAGCCACTGACCCCAAAAAGATCTCGAAAGCTCTAGGCACGAACGCTGACATCGTTTGCATCGACCTGGAAGATTCAGTTCCCTCAGACCAAAAGCAATCTGCGCGCGAACAGGTAATTAGTCACCTTCGAGACCGCTCGCATGAGCATCCCAAAATTCAATTGCGCATCAATGAACTTTGTGGCGCCGTTGGATTTCAAGACTTGGTGGAGACCTGCGGGGCGATCTCGGAGCATATCGACAGCTACGTGATTCCCAAGGTTTGCGATGCAGCAGACCTAGTCTACGCGGACCGAATTATTCGAGATGTCTCGAACATGGTTGGCACATGCGATTCGATCGGAGTCGTCGCCCTAATTGAGACGGCTCAGGGATTGACGAATGTCAACGCCATAGCCCGAGCAACTCCAAGACTACAGTCGCTTGTATTTGGTTCCGGTGATTTCGCCGCATCATTGGGCGCTCCTCAGAAAGCGATAGGCGGGTTTGACGAATACGATGAGAGCTACAGAGGTCATCGGTGGAGCTTCGCTATGCAATCGATCATCGTAGCTGCACGGGCGAATGGACTGAGCGCCATCGATGGGCCTTACGCCCGATTCACTGACCTTTGTGGTCTCAGAGAAACTGCCCTATGCGCAAGGTCCCTCGGGTTCGATGGAAAATGGTGCATCCATCCGGCCCAAGTCGATCCAGCAAATTTGCATTTTTTGCCTACGCAAACGGAAGTCGAAGAAGCTCATCGGATTCTCAACCTCTATGAGGCGAGTGTCGCACAAGGCGTTGGTGCAATCTCGATGGAGGGGACAATGATCGACCAAGCTACAGTACAGAGATGCACAGTTATTATCTCTAGGCATAACCAATTCTCACTCAAAACAGACGCACCATCAACACACGGAGAAGCGCTCGCATGTTCAACATCTTGAATGGATTGCGGATTGTTGAATGCTCTGCATTCGTCGCGGCTCCGATGGCCGGGATGTTGCTCGCTCAGCACGGCGCAAATGTTATCAAAGTCGATAGAATTTCAGGATCGCTCGATCGGCACAGATGGCCAGTAACGAAGGAAGGCGAAAGCTTGTTTTGGGCAGGCATGAATAAAGCAAAACGAAGCATCGCCATCGATACTTCGAGCGAGGACGGCAAGCGTTTGCTCGCACAAATCATTTGCGGGAGCGGTCCACAAGAAGGGGTTTTTTTGACGAACCTACGCCTCTCCGGCGCACTATCGTATGAAGAGTTGAGGCGCCAAAGAGCCGATCTAATCGATGTTAGAATTAGAGGTGATAGGAAGGGTAATCCACATGTGGACTATACAATCAATCCCGCCGTCGGGTTCCCACTAGCAACCGGACCTGAAAATTTGCGCGATCCGGTTGGACACGTTCTTCCAGCATGGGACTGCATAACTGGTCACCAAGCGGCTCTCGGCATCCTGTGTGCAATCCAGCACCGACTCAAGACGGGGCTCGGACAAAGTGTCGAGCTCAATCTGAAAGATACTGCACTCTCAATGCTAGGTCACTTGGGGATCATTGGAGAGGTTCAGATCAATGGAAGTTCTCGGGAAAAAATTGGAAACAGTTTGTACGGCGCGTATGCCCAAGACTTTGTCACCAAAGATCGAGAAAGAATTATTGTGGTTGCGCTGACAGATGGTCAATGGACTGCGCTGTTAAGGGCGACTTCCGCTTCAGCAGAAATTAGTGAGCTTGAATCCAATTTGGGCGTGCCCCTTAACACCGAAGAAAACCGATTCAAATTCCGGCGAGAGATCACCGAAGTTCTAACTTCATTCTTTGCGTCTCGAACATCGTCGGAGATTGGAGCGATTCTCGACAGAAACGGCGCAACATGGGGCGCTTATCGAAGCTTCGCACAAGCTGTCACCGAAGATCCGGACTGTAGCGAAGAGAACCCTGTATTTTCGAGGATGCAGCAACCGGGAATAGGAACCTATTTAGCACCCGGCTCAGCTCTCAAATTTGCGGGTATGGAACGCTTCCCCCCAGCACCCGCACCCTTGCTGGGTTCGGATACCGAAGAGATTCTCGCTGAGGCCGGATTGTCTGCACTTGAAATTGGACGTTTACATGACAGGCGAGTAGTGGCGTCGTCTTAGGCGGTTTATAACGTCGCTCTGCGCTTCATCTCAAGCCGCGCGATCGTGCGACAGTGCACTTCATCAGGCCCATCGGCGATCCTTAGTGCGCGAGTAAGCGCGTATGGGTGCGCCAATCCGGTTTCTGGCAAAACACCCGCGCCTCCAAATGCTTGGATAGCATCATCCATGACCTTTAGAGCGACATCGGGGGCCGCGACCTTAATCATCGCTATTTCACTTCGTGCCGCTTTGTTACCAACTTTGTCCATCATATCTGCAGCCTTCAAACACAACAAACGGCACATATCGATATCGATTCGCGCGTGCGCGATTCGTTGCTCCCAAACGGAATGTTCGGATATGCGTTTTCCAAACGCAGTGCGACTTTGTAGTCGATCTACCATCAAACCAAGAGCGCGTTCGGCGTGTCCGATCGTTCGCATGCAATGGTGAATCCGACCTGGCCCTAGTCGACCCTGCGCAATTTCAAATCCGCGTCCCTCTCCAAGGATAATGTTTTCCGCGGGGACGCGAACGTTGTTTAGTGCGACTTCCGCGTGACCGTGAGGCGCATCGTCAAACCCGAAAACATCCAACATTCGAATGATCTCAACACCTGGTGCGTCTAGAGGAACGATGATTTGGCTTTGTTGTTGGTGAATGGCCGCCTTGTCATCTGTTTTCCCCATTACGATTGCGAATTTGGTGCGTTGGTCTCCCACACCAGATGACCACCATTTGCGTCCATTGATCACATAGCTATCTCCGTCTCGTTCAATCCGGGTCTGAATATTCGTTGCATCCGAAGAAGCAACACTAGGCTCTGTCATCAAAAACGCTGAGCGCACTTCTCCATTCATCAGCGGTCGAAGCCAATGCTCTTTCTGCTCAGCGGTCCCGTAGCGGTACAACACTTCCATGTTGCCGGTATCTGGTGCAGAGCAATTGAAAACCTCCGATGCGAACATAGGCCAAGCCATAGCTTCTGCCGCCGGCGCATACTCGAGATTGGAGAGAAAGGGCGCCTCAAATTCAAACTTAGTGTCTACTTGCTCTCCTGGGAGGCATTTTGGCATGAACAAATTCCATAACCCGGCGCTCCGAGCCTGTGACTTAAGGCGTTCCAAGACGGGCGATGGTGCGAACCTCGATTTATCCCCGCGCGAGAGCTCCCGTTCGTAGTCGGGAATCGCCGGGATGACCTCGTTATTCATAAACTCATTCACCCGCCCTAACCAATACTTCTGATTTTCGGTATGTTCGAAATTCACTGTCCAGCTCCTTCAGCATTTTTAGGTCCCAGTCGCGCAGGAAAATGGCTTTCCCGTAATCAAATCGTTGACTGGCACCCCACGTGATGTTATCGATACCATTCTTAAATGCAAGCTGCGAAACATACATTAAAGTGGGGATTGAAATCGTGAAACGATCAGCATTTGTCGCTGGTGTCGGAATGACGCCATTCACAAAACCTGGGCGCAGTGCGTCTTACGATGAAATGGGAGAGCAGGCTGCGCGGGCCGCGATCGAGGATGCGGGAATTCACTATCGTGATATCCAGCAAGCTTATGCGTCATTCGTGTATGCTGACTCCACCGCCGGACAGGCTGCGCTATACGGATTGGGTCTAAGCGGAATTCCCATCGTGAACGTCAACAATAATTGCGCTTCGGGATCTTCTGCGCTCTTCCTCGCGCGACAAGCTGTCGAGTCAGGTGCTGTGGAGTGCGCAATTGCGGTCGGATTTGAGCAAATGGTGCCCGGAGCCCTGGGAGACCAATTCAGCGATCGCCCTGCCCCCATGACTCGGCATGCAAATGTCATGGAGGTCCTCCAAGGCCCTGCAACCTCCGCACCGAATGCGGCCCAATACTTCGGGGGGGCTGGCGCAGAATATGCGGAGACCTATGGCACAGATATTAAAACTTTCGCGCAGATATCCGTGAAGGCAAGACGGCACGCCGCAAGAAATCCGAACGCTGTATTTCGTGATGAACTGAGCGTGGAAGATGTATTGAGTTCGCCTCACGTTTTTGGTCCGCTTACGCGCTTTCAATGCTGTCCCCCCACATGCGGGGGGGGAGCAGCTATTATTTGCTCAAAAGAATTTGCTCGAAAAAACGAGATATACCACGCGGTTCCGATCATTGCGCAATCCATGCATACGGATGGGCCAAGTGCACTGGATAACACGTCAATGATCGAGTTAATCGGTGCGGGAATGGCGCGGCGAGCCGCTCATGAAGTTTATGAGGCATCTGGCGTATCACCATCTGATGTCGATGTGGTTGAACTTCATGATTGTTTTACGGCAAATGAGCTTATCTCATATGAGGCACTTCAGCTGGCTCCCACTGGAGGTGCCGAGGCCTTTGTGCTCGATGCTCAGAACACGCATGGTGGATCGGTTGTCGTAAACCCTTCGGGTGGTTTGCTTTCGAAGGGTCATCCGCTTGGCGCTACGGGCCTAGCGCAATGCGCGGAGCTGGTCTGGCAGATGCGCGACCAGGCCGGAAGTCGTCAAGTTGAGAACGCGAGCAGAGCACTGCAGCACAATTTGGGGTTGGGCGGCGCATGCGTCGTTACGCTCTACGGCCGGGCAGGAGAGCTACTGTCGTGATCAGCAAGCAATACATCGGCATGAAAATCCCGGGGCCCACTGTCGAAGTTGAGCGGCAAATGGTTCGATCATTCGCCAAAGCTATCGGTGAAGAAGACCCCATTTACTATTCGAAAAAAGCAGCGCAGAGCGCTGGTTTCGCCGACTGCCCGGCCCCCCCCACTTTCGCGTTCACGCTGAACATGACGAGCGATAACCCGCTCGGCTACTTGGACGAAATGGGGGTGACAATTGATCGAATTCTGCACGGAGAGCAGTCGTTCGAGTATCGTCGACCAATTGTCGTTGGAGATGTTCTCAAACTCGAAGGACGTGTTTGTGACATCTTCACAAAAAAAGGCGGTGCCCTCTCGTTCATCATCACTGAAACCAGTTGTGAGGATGCCGCTGGCGAAACGGTTGTTAGAATGCGTGGCACGACCGTCATTCTTCCGCGTGAGGACTGAAAAATGAGTCGGGAAATGAATGAAGTAGAAAAGCCGAAACAAAGCGTGTCTTTAACGATCCCACCATTAACGCGGACAACCCTGGCGTTGTTTGCAGGTGCATCTTTCGATCACAATCCGATGCATATCGACATCGATTTTGCGCGATCAAACGGCCGCGATGATGTGTTCGGTCACGGTATGCTGACCATGGCCTACATGGGTAGATTATTGAGCCAACATTTTTCGCTTACACGCATCGTGAGTTTCAACGTCCGGTTCTCCAGTATCACTAACGTAAACGACGAGATCACCTGCAGCGCGGATCTCAAAACGGTTCGAGACGAAAAAGCCGGACCCGTCGGGGTGTATGAAATCGCCGCGCGTGATCAAAATTTGGATTTGAAAATTTCGGGAACCGCCGAAATTCTCCTCTCTATCAACGGAGCATAGCTAATGAAACGACTGGATGGAAAAGTAGCCCTGGTCACAGGGTCAGGACGAGGCATCGGCCGAGAAGCTGCATTGCAGCTCGCAAGAGAAGGGGCATGCTTAGTTATCAACGATATCGATGATGCCCCAGCCCAACAAGTTGTTGACGAAATCGTTGCCGCGGGTAGCCGAGCGATAGCAGTGCCCGGAGACATTACTGATCCTGAGTTCCCAAAAAAATTTGTGAGCTCCGCGCTCGAGGAATTTGGTGACTTACACATCATCGTGAACAATGCAGGATTTTCGTGGGATGGCGTGATTCAGAAGCTTTCCGAAGATCAATTTGATACCATGCTGAACGTACATGTCAGAGCGCCTTGGTTGATTTTGCGCGAAGCGTCGGAGGTTATAAGAATACACTCGAAGCGGGAGAAGGCGGCCGGGGAAGTGGTTTGCCGAAAAGTTGTAAACATATCATCTATCTCGGGGACACGTGGAAACGCAGGGCAGACCAATTATAGTGCAGCCAAAGCGGCGATCGTCGGTATGACTCGCAGTATCGCGAAAGAATGGGGACGCTACAACGTGACGGCCAATGCAGTAGCATTTGGCGTCATTGATACAAGACTCACGCAGTCAACAGACGACAAAATTGAAGCTCAAGTGGGCGATCGGAAAATAACAATGGGAATTCCGAGTCAAGGGTTTGATGCGACTGTGGCTAGCATTCCATTAGGCCGCCCGGGAACTACCGCGGAGGCTGGTGGTGCGATCTTGCTGATGTGCCTTCCAGAGTCTGATTATATCTCGGGACAATTAATCGAAGTTACCGGCGGACTGTGAGCGAACAGATATGAACAATACGGACCCTCGATGGTATACTGATGAGCATCGTATCTTTAGAGATTCGATACAGAAGTTTTTTCAAAAAGAACTCACGCCAAATTTGCCCTCATGGCGGAAGCAAGGATTCGTGGATCAGGAGTTTTGGCGAACGGCGGGCGCAGCGGGAATGCTTTCGACTGGAATCCCAGAACAATATGGAGGGGTTGGCGCCGATCTAGGGTTTGAAGCAATCATTGCGCAAGAGCAAATGGCCGTGGGTGACAATTGCTGGGCTTGGTCAATCCATTCAATCTGTAGCCACTATATAATGGCGTTTGGCAACGAACAGCAAAAAGCTCGATGGCTGCCCAAACTCGCCGATGGCAGCTATATTCCCGCGCTCTGCATGAGCGAACCCATTGCTGGATCTGACTTGCAGGCGTTGAAGACGTACGCGAAAGAGGACAGCGACGGGTTTAAGCTTAACGGCGCGAAGACGTTCATCAGCAATGGGCAAACCGCCAATTTCCTCATTGTCGCGGCAAAAATGTCGAATTCCAAACGCAGCACGAATTTATCGCTATTTGTAGTCGAGACTGACAAAGCCGACGGATTTGAAAGAGGTAAAAAGCTCGAAAAAATTGGATTGCCAGGCCAGGATACGTCTGAGCTTTTCTTCAATGATGTATTTGTTCCGAAGGAAAACATCCTTGGGCAGATGGGGCAAGGTTTTCGACATCTTATGGAACAACTCCCTTGGGAGAGGATGATCATCGCGCTCGGAGCCGTTGGCTATAGCGAATTGATGATGCGAGAAACAGTTGAGTACGTTAAAAACCGACATGCTTTCAAAAAGCGCTTAATGGACTTTCAGAACACCCGCTTCAAATTGGCTGAATGCCAAACCAAACTCGAAGTCACGCGGGCTTTCGTCCATCAGTGTCTGGAGCAATTGTTGGAAGGCTCATTATCGAATGCCTCAGCGTCGATGGCCAAGTGGTGGGCCGCTCAAGTTCAATGCGAGATTGCCGATGAATGCCTACAGCTTCATGGCGGCTACGGGTACATTATGGAGTATCCGATAGCGCACGCTTATGCGGACGCAAGGATTCAGCAAATTTACGGTGGAAGCCGCGAGATCATGAAGGAATTAATCGCGAGATCGATGGACGCTTAGGCGGCATGCGGCGTTCACGGCAAAATTTATTGACGAAAACGACTGTATCATGCCTGATCGAAAACGTGATGAAGCGGCGCCCGGTGGCGCCGCCTTTTCTACGCGATACAATCGTAGGAAATGGATTGAATGTTCGGGCATCCCGTGAGGGCCATGGTTCTTTCCAACTCATCCGCAAGAATTCGGATCGCGCGAGCAACACCCTTTTCTCCAGCCGCCGCCAGTCCCCAGAGATAAGCTCTTCCTATCGCCACGGCACTCGCCCCCATAGCCAGCGCTTTGAATACGTCGCTACCCCTTCGAACACCTCCGTCGAAAATAATCGGTAATTGTCCCTTAAACTCAGCGGACACGTTTCCCAACAGATCGATCGTGGCGGGAGATGAGTCTAGCTGTCGACCGCCATGATTGGAAATCCAGATCGCGTCTGCTCCATGTTCCTTACTCATTTTGGCGTCGCGATAGTTTGAGATACCTTTGACAATGAGCGGTCCGTCCCAGATCGAACGAATCCACTCCAAATCACGCCACGTCACAGAACGATCAAACTGATTGTTAATAAATTCCACAATGCCGCCCACGTCCCCATCGATATGGGAAATATTGGCGGCCTCGATTTTGGCAGACAATGCCACATCCAAAAGGTATCGCGGTCGAACAATCGCTTGCCGAACTGTTTGAAAGTTGACTTTCGGAGGTATTGAGAACCCATTCCGAGGATCTCGCTCACGGTTTCCCGCAACCGGTGTATCCACCGTCAAAACCAATCCCTTGAATCCAGCGGCTTGCGCTCGGCGTACAATCGATTCGACCAGCGCTTTGTCTTTCCACATGTACAGCTGGAACCATTTGTCCACTTCAGCTTCGACAGCAATGTTCTCCAACGAAACCGCGGACAAGGTGGAAGCAGTGTAGATAATGCCGGCGTTTGCGGCAGCGCGCACAACCGCTGTTTCTCCTTTTCGCGGGTGAAATAGCCGTGAAGATGCTGACGGTGCAATGAAGAACGGATACTTTGAATTGGACCCCAAAATCGAGATGTTTGTATCTATCTTTGATACGTCGACCAAAGACTTCCAAGTCGTCTTCAGCTCCGCCAATCGCTTTTCGTTTTGAGTTACCGCTAACTCGTCATCCGCTCCTCCGTCGATGTAGTCGAAAACCATGTTTGGCAGTCGCTGCTTCGCCAAAAGTCGCAAATCACGTATGTTTAATGCCGTATTGATGCGCATTTTTTCTCCAACTTCAAATTGACAAATACCTAAAAATGATATCGATCACATTTTGATTTTCAATTCAATTTGTTTCTAAGAAGTTTGGAGAATTCGCACGTGTTTGAACTGACCGGAAAAACAGCAGTCATTACGGGATCGAGTCGCGGCATCGGCTTGGCGATCGCCCAGCATATGGCCGATTCTGGCGCTAATGTTGTCGTATCGTCTAGAAATCAGAAGTCTTGCGATATGGCGGCCCAGGAAATTAATTCCAACCACCCAGGCGCGGCAATCGCGATTGCCGCGAACATATCCTCCAAACTCGACATTCACCGCCTCATCAACGCCGCTGAGGAGAAATTCGGTAGCGTCGACATCCTAGTTTGCAACGCTGCAAGCAATCCCCATTTTGGATCTCAGCTGGAAATACCAGATGAAGCGTTCCGAAAGACACTCGAGAACAACATTCTTTCAACAAACTGGCTCGTCAAAGAAGTCGCTCCAGCGATGAAGGAAAAAAGATCGGGCTCGATTATTGTGATCTCGTCTGCAGGCGGCCTCAGCGGCACTTCTGTTTTGGGAGCGTATACTATAACGAAAGCGGCGGATTTTCAGTTAGCGCGGAATCTCGCTCAAGAATTGGGCCCCTTCGGAATCACAGTAAACTGCATTTCACCTGGCTTGATAAAAACGGACTTCTCGAAAGCACTTTGGGACGATGCGGTGACTCTTGAAGATACGACAAAGTTGACTCCGCTGAGAAGAATTGGTGCCCCTTCCGAAATTGCGGGCGCAGCCATTTTTTTGGCATCTGAAGCAGGTAAATTTGTGACTGGGCACAATCTGGTCGTTGACGGCGGTGTATCGACGTCTTCGATGTTGTAGCGAGATGCCACGCTGCAATTAGGGTATGTGCGGGCATCCACAGGCTATCGCAAGCATGGAAAATTTACAGTCCGTTCAGTGCGATCTGTTTTGCGAAATAGCTGACAATCACGTCCGCGCCAGCGCGTTTAATCGCCGTCAGAGTCTCTCTACAAACCGCCTCTTCATCCAACACACCCGCTTGCGCCGCAAACTTGATCATCGAGTATTCACCGCTCACCTGGTAAGCTCCACACGGAATTGACGCGGCTCGACGAACTCCGCTGATCAAATCCAAGGACGACAATGCAGGTTTAATTAGCAAGACATCCGCCCCTTGCCGTGCGTCTTCCAATACCGCGTTCAGCGCTTCTCGAGCATTTCCTGGATCCAGTTGGTAAGAATTGCGATCAACCAGAATTCCAGATCCGGCTGCTTCACGAAATGGTGCGTAGAAATTGGAAGCCTGTTTCGCGGAGTACGACATTATGGCTACGTTCTCAAATCCAGCACCATCCAATGCACCGCGTAATGCGACAACCTGACCGTCGATCATTCCGGACGGAGCAACGATGTCGGCTCCGGCGCTTGCTACTGCGACTGCTTGCATTTTGAGATTATCCAACGTCGCATCGTTCGCCAATTTTCCATTTTTGATCACGCCGCAATGACCGTGTTCTGTGTATTCGCAAAAGCACACATCGACAATTACAAGCATCTCCGGCACGGCTTTTTTCGCTATGCGTGTCATGCGACTAACCAATCCGTCCTTGCGCCACGTATCACTACCAACATCGTCTTTGTTGTGTGATACGCCAAACAATAACACGGCCTTGATTCCCGCTGCGGCCAGTATTTCTACTTCCTGTGCCAACATCGATTCTGGCACCCTGTTGATTCCTGGCATGCTGACAATGGGCTGGAAATCTGAAACATGCTCTTCAACAAAGATTGGGTGAATCAGATCGTCGAGACTAAGTTGCGTTTCTCGGAAAAGGTCTCTCATCTCTCTGCTTTGACGCAGCCGTCGAAACCGCCTGATTGGAGCGATCTGTTCTTGCTTAGACCTCAATGTTTCAACACTAGCTCATGCTCGATAGTGCATCGAGCGCTGGCGTGAATTCCTTATCCAGCGCCGCAGCCACGGGTTCACAAGTCAATTTTCCTTCATGAGTGTTCAAACCCGCTCTTAAATGAGAATTGTGTTTGCACGCCGACACTCCATCTCGCGCCAATAAGAGGCCGAACTCGAGCGTTGCGTTGTTGAGAGCCTCGGAAGAAGAAACAGGCACGGTACCCGGCATGTTGGCAACGCAGTAGTGAATTACATTGTCCACAACATAAGTAGGCTTTTTATGTGTGGTTGGCTTCGACGTCGCGAAGCAACCGCCCTGATCAATAGCGACGTCAACCAGAACAGCTCCGTCCTTCATATTCGAGAGCGATTCTCTTGAAATGAGTTTAGGCGCGGTCGCTCCAGGAACCAACACGGCGCCGATGACGACATCCGCCGCTGCTATTTCCGCTTCAAGCGCCGCCTCGGTCGAAAATCGAGAAACAATGCGACTCCCAAAGAGCTCTTCAAGACGCGCGAGGCGTGGCAATGAGCGCTCCAGGATAGTAACGTTAGCGCCAAGCCCAACCGCCATTCGTGCGGCGTGGGTTCCTACAATACCGCCCCCAATAATTACAATCTTAGCAGGGACGACACCGGGCACACCGCCCATTAGCAGCCCCCTTCCGCCAGCCTCAGACGTTAGGCATTGTGCAGCCGCTTGGATCGACAACCGCCCTGCTACTTCACTCATCGGTGCCAACAGTGGCAAACCTCCGTGATCATTCGTAATGGTTTCGTAAGCAACCGCAGTAACCCCCGAATCCAATAACCCATTGGTTTGCGAACGGTCGGGCGCAAGGTGCAGGTAAGTAAATAATATTTGCCCTTCGCGAAGCAGTTTCCACTCGTTCGGCTGTGGCTCTTTGACCTTGACGATCATTTCTACGCGATTGAATACATCATCTGCGCCATCAACGATTTCGGCTCCGGCCGAATGATAAATCTCGTCGCTGGCACCTATACCCTGCCCTGCACCAGCCTCCACGAGCACTCTATGGCCGTTGCTGGTATATTCGCGCACCGCTGCCGGGGTAAGCCCGACTCGATACTCTTGGCTCTTGATCTCTTTCGGAACCCCGATCAGCACCTCAAAACCTCCTAATTGAAATTGAACTCGAATAAATCACCGCTCCGCCGCGGCACGTCACCAGATCTAGCGTTGTTCGAAAAACCAGCCGCCTTTTCGAAAGGCGAGCCGCAAAAGCAGATAAAGCATCAAACCCGTTGGCCCGGCAAAGAAGGTAAAAAACAAGCAAGGAAGCAGATACCAATGTGTAATCTGCCGGGAGTGGGCATCCCTGACAATCCACGCCCCCACGAACAAATCAAACACCAAAAAATGAAGCCATCCGGCCAGCAGCACTTGTTCGATTTGGAATGACTGAGCAACCGCCTGCATCATGCTCAACGAAGAATCCACTTCAGAAGACGCCCCCACCATATTCCCTAAAACGAAATACCAGCAATAGACCAAACCGAAGACTGCCGGCACCAACGCGCCTTGCACCAGGAGTTTGGTAACGCGCCACCGGGGGAGGAAGGCCAGCAGCAACCAAAGCAGCATAGCAATATAAGTGGCAGTGCTAAACAAGACATCCGTCATATCCAAAATCCCTTTGATGCTTCGCATCCCGCCCGCAATCAGCAAGGTGGATACCAACCGATATGGTATCGATACCATTTGGTCAAGAGCGACTGCTCAATCAACTGTCTGAAGATTAAATCACAATACTCACACGCCAGCTGACAACTTTTTCAAATCCGCATCATACTCAGAGTATGAGTCTTTCAACGTCGCATGGTTCAATATGGTCTCACCGACCAATCGTTGGCTGATTGGATCGAATATCTTTGTTCTCACCCAATAAGATTCAGTTCGTCTACTTTCTGAGAGCGCAATTATCTCCCTTCGAAGAACATAGTCCTTTCCAACGAAAATTGGGCCATCTATGAGTTTGATCTCCTGATCCGCAAAAAGACCAATCGCCGGCCCCTTTATCGGAAATTTGGCGTCACGGCTGCTATACTCCACTAAGACACTTATCATTTCTAACGGGATAATCGGCGCGCCCCAGGGAGACTTCTCTTCGTACCACTCAGACCGTTCAGTAATGGCTGCGAGCTTCTCGTTCAAAGAAAACGGATAAAGGCTCCCCATTTTTTGATCGGGCTTCATGCACACGAGCTCATCCCGCACACCCTGCATTCCGATTTTTAGGTCTGATAATATCACCAATTGCTTCGGGGGCCTGAGCTCCTTGATTCGATTGGACAAAAATGTCTCGCCATATTCAGGGCCAATACTCGCATTTCCTTCCAAAACAGGCGTGCCGTCAGCTTTTTCCATCCATAGATTTATCGGCTCAGAATTGGCTCCCGGAGTGTCGCAAAATGCCCGAACCGATTCACCCTCAACAACCATATTTTTGTAATGAACCGACAGACATCCACGCTCAAAGAAAGTCGGACCGAATACTTCAAGTAAATGCGGACTAAGCTGGCTAAAATGTGTCGGGCCCTCAATCGGCCCGGCTTGGAATCCTAAGCTCGCAGCAATCTGGTCATCGTGAATTGACGTGTCGTCACTGTAACTTTGTTCCGCCAACATCTGTTTGGGTTGCCTGAGCGGACCAGCCAAGCTGAATTGGGTGCTAAAGCTCATCTGTTTATTCCTCGTAGCAAACGTACATTCATTTCAGGCTTAAAATTACCGGCCGACAAATTTTGCGGGCCGTTTATCCCGGAACGCAGCAATGCCTTCTTGGAAGTCTGCGGTTTCGAATAAGGGCAGAAGTTGCAAGTAAATTCGGTGCACATGTTCATTGAACTGATCATCCAGTCCCATTCGCATCATTCGTTTTGCACCCTGTACAGCCAGAGGCGCGTTGCTCGCGATTTCGTGCGCGACAGAAAGAGCTCTTTCGAGCAGATCGTCATGTTGCGCAACTTCGGAGACAAGGCCATATGAGAGCGCTTCCTCGGCGTTGAGCGTTCGTCCAGTAAAGATCAACTCCGAAGCTTTCGACCAACCAAGCAAACGGGGGAGTTTCCAAGTACCTCCTGAGTCGGGCAAAATACCGCGACGAACGAATGCCGCAGACAGTTTCGCCTGTTCCGACATCACTCTAATGTCACAACAGATTGCGATATCAAATCCATAGCCAGCAGCCGAACCCAACGCGCAGATGGTCGGCTTGTCTATAGAGTGCAAAACGCAGGGAGGAGCATTTCTTAAATTGATGGTCGGCCCAAATGTACCGCTCTCGATGTCCTGCGCCGTTCCGCTACCGTTGAGATCCAATCCTGCACAAAAGAAATCTCCTTCTCCCGACAAAACAATCACCCTGACTTCTGGATCTTCATCAGCAAGAATGAGGCACTCACTCAATTGATCCAGCATCTCTCCGGATATTGTGTTTCTTTCGGCGGCGCGATTAAGTGTAATCCGCGCGACGTTGCCGCTCAATTCATACAAAACAAATGGTTCAGACATAAGTCGGCGCCTTCCTTATAGGTCGATAATTGGACATGAATCAGATTCCAATCCTACTTTGATAAGTTGGGTTGCTCGCAGCCAGCGATGGACCTGGCAGACTCTCTTTTTCTGTCGTAATCTGCTCCGCGGGCGATTTGAATTCTCTGCGCTTGTGGAGATCCGGCGCCATGCATAGACTCGGTCAGGTATCCCACAGCATTGCGTCCGATCGTAAGATTTTCGATTAACCTTAGGATTCTAATTCGATGCTCCGCGTCTATGCCGGAAGCACCAGTCAAATACTTTCGAGCCAGAGGACCGATCTCTTCGTGAGCCAAGTCCGCCTCGGAGGGCAGGGTAACGATTAGCCCTCCCGCAATATCTTGAGCAAGTCGTGCAATCTCATAAGGAAAACGAGTCACGTTGTGCTTGCAAACATTGGCTGACTGCTCGTCGTTGAGGAACGCCCCGGATGCCAGAGGCCTACCTTGATAAGCAGAAGCCATCGCGCATGATCGAATAGTCTCGTTCAAATGCACCATCTCGACGAGCTTATCTTTGATGTGGTGCGCCGCAGCAACACCATTCATGTCGGCTATCTCTGCGGCCGCGCCTATGAGCACATCTCCTACACCCGATTTACAAATGTAAGAACAGCGGTGATATGCGGTGAACCGCTCAACAATGTCTGCGGCAAATTCATACTCCCCGTGCAAAAACACGTGACACCAGGGCACAAAAACATCCTCAAATATGATTGTCGATTCTTGTCCCGAAAACTGCGCGTTGCCTTGATCAATATCGCCAAGTTCATTGCATCGCGTATCGTTCGCCTGACGCCCATATATAAAAGTGATGCCATCTGCATGAACTGGAATCGCAGCCACAATCGCATAGTCAGCATCTTTTTCCCGCAATCGCATGGTTGGCATCGCGATCAACCAGTGAGAATTAATGCTGCCAGTCTGGTGAAGCTTGGCCCCTCGTAGGTATACACCATCTTTGTCGCTTCGTGTGACCCGCAAATACATATCTGGATCAGCTTGCAAATGTGGTGGTTTCGAGCGATCGCCCTTGGCGTCGGTCATCGCCCCCCCAATTACATGATTTCGCCGCTGCACCTCCGTCAGGAACGTCCTGAATCTCGAATGGTAGTCGGTTCCATGTTTTTGGTCGACCTCGTACGAGACTGAGTGAATCGTGTTGAGCGCATCCATACCAACACATCTTTGGAAGCAAGAGCCGGTTCGACGACCCAGTTCATGCTGCATCCTAGCCTTGTCGACCAAGTCGGACTGCGAACCAACTACGTGAAGAAACCGGTTTATCCGCTGATCAGCAGTTCCAACCTGGACTGATCCAAGTTCAACGTCATCGATCGCCAACTGATAAGTTTCCGCCACCGCGTTCACAGATGGTCTTATCATCGGATGATCGCTCGGCTCCGGAATGAGTTCCCCCATCAGGTAAACCCGCAACCCCCTACCCTTCAGACTCTCAACATACTCAGCGGGCGTGGAAATGGTATCAAAGTGCCCCCACATCGGAACAGTTGCGTTCAATTTGTTCTCCAAAATTGCGAATGGCGTTCATGCCTCACTCAACCAAACCCGATCATATCAATCGCTCATTTCGGATACGGTCAGCAGGGTACGATTTACCCGCTAACCGATACCGGGCGAACAGAGGTTCATGTTTACGCTCAGAATGCTTGACCCAGAATGTTATCGATACCATATGGCTCGTGAAACAGGAAAGTCAACCCGAAAACACGAACCAAACACCATATCTGATTTGAGAGGCAAACGAAGCAATCGCATTTCATTCAACACCTAATGGAAAAACTCATGTCGCTAATTGTTGATCGCCGTAACGTCGAATTCCTTCTCTATGAAGTCTTTGACTCTGAGAGAATCTGCAACAGTCTGTCGTACAATTCCTACGATCGCGAAACAGTCTGTTCCGTATTGGATTTGGCGCAATCCATCGCAGAGGCGGAGTATCTTCCGATAGCATCACTTGTCGACACAAATGAGCCAGAAATAGTCGACGGGAAGCCAGTCACCCCAAGGGAAACCAAAGAAGCGCTTCGTGCTTATGCTGATGCGGGTTTTTTCTCGGCTACGTTTCCATCAGAAATTGGTGGAATGGAAATGCCATGGCACATCTATACTCAAGTCACCAATATGTTTTCTTGCGCCAATACCAGCGTCCATGGGTACTCACTCTTAACCACCGCGACCGCGAACGTTATTGAGAAATTTGGTTCTGATACACAGAAGTCGTTGTTTTTGAAGCCTTTGTTGGAAGGTCGTTGGTTTGGAACTATGTGCTTGTCTGAACCTCATGCAGGATCCTCGCTTGCAGATCTAAGTACAAAAGCACTGCCAACCCATAAAGAACACTTCCTCATCAGTGGCACAAAAATGTGGATATCCGGAGGCGATCAGGACATAAGCGAAAACATCGTTCATCTAGTATTGGCTCGACTTCCGGATGCCCCTCCAGGGGTTCGTGGGATCTCTCTGTTCATCGTACCAAAAATCCGAGTTGATCAGTCTGGAGGATTGGGAGTGCCCAATGACGTGACCTTGGTAGGCTTGAATCACAAAATGGGACACCGAGGAACGATCAACACCGTTCTATGTTTTGGTGACAATGAAGACTGTCACGGGTACTTGATCGGAGAGCCCAACAAGGGCCTTCGATATATGTTCCACATGATGAACGAGGCGAGGATCGCAATCGGTCAAGGAGCAACGATGTGCGGGCTGGGCGGATTTCTGCACTCGTTAGAGTATGCGAAACAGCGTGAACAGGGGCGATTACCCGGAAACAAAAACCCATTGACGCCACCCGTTCCCATCATTGAACACGCCGACGTGAAACGGTTGCTCATGGCGCAAAAGGCATTCGTCGAAGGCGCATCATGCCTGATTGCGTACTGCGCACAGCTGGTAGACGAAACAAAATTGCGGACCTCATCTCGATCCTTGGAACGCTGCACCTACCTTCTCGAAATTCTCACTCCAATTGCCAAATCTTGGCCTTCAGAGTTTTGTCTCGAAGCAAACAAGTTAGCAATGCAAGTTTTGGGGGGCTATGGGTATACGAGAGATTTCCCGCTAGAGCGCTATTATCGAGATAATCGATTGAACCCAATCCATGAGGGTGTCCATGCCATACACGGGATCGACCTCTTGGGCCGAAAGGTCCAGATGGAGAATGGTGCTGCGCTCTCGTATTTGATTCACGAGATGCAAGAAACAATCGAGCAGGCACAATCAAACACCGACATAGCTGATTTAGCTACCGAGCTTTCAGTGGCGCTCAAACAACTAATTGAGCTGACCTATGACTTGCTCAACGAAAGCGACCTCAATAAGCGATTGTCAAATGCGACAATGTATCTAGATGCGTTCGGTCATATCGTCATCGCTTGGATGTGGTTATTGCAAGTCATCCCAGCGTCAAGACAATTGGCAAACGAAAGCAGCGAAGATCGAGACTTCTACCAGGGCAAAATCGCTGCTTGTCGATATTTCTTCGCTTATGAGTTGCCATTAGCTCGAACCAAGCTTGAAATTGTGGGACAATCTAACCCTGCTTTTCTCAGTTCTGATGCTCGCCATTTTTCATGCTGATCGACCGCATAGAGGCACTGTCAGAATAAGATTGCTTGAGGCAAACCTGCCCCGGTTTTTAGTCTCGGCGGCATGTCGAAAAATCCGTTCCGCTACTTCAACACGTCTCCTGAAATCATTCGATTGGCCGTGATGCTCTACGTCCGATTCCCGTTATCTCTCAGAAACGTCGAAGACCTGCTGCATGAACGCGGGATCGATGTCAGCCATGAAAGTGTACGCTATTGGTAGAACAGATTTGGACCGATCTTTGCCTCAGAGATCCGGAAAAAACGATCACAATCGATGCGGCAAAGTCCGCAATGGCGCTGGCACCTAGATGAGGTTTTTGTGAAGATCAATGGCAAACAACATTACCTCTGGCGGGCGGTCGATCACGAAAGGGAAGTTCTGGAAAGCTACGTCACCAAACGCCGGGATCGCAAGTCAGCATTGAAATTCCTGAAGAAAGCGATGAAACGCTATGGCAATCCGGAGGTCGTTGTGACGGATCGTCTGGCGTCATACCGGGCAGCGATGAAGGTGATTGGGAACCAGGGCCGCCAGGAGGTCGGTCGCCATCTGAACATCCGTGCGGAAAACAGCCACCTTCCCTTTCGAAGGAAAGAACGAGCCATGCTCCGCTTCAGGCTGATGCGAAGTCTACAGAAGTTCGTCTCCGTCCATTCCTCAGTCCACAACCACTTCAATCACCAGAGAAACATCGAACGCAGACCCAGATTCAAAGACCTTCGCACCGCCGCCCTCTCTGAATGGCGCGGGCTCTTTGCCGCCTAAACCACGGAACTCAAACTGGATGCTGGAGACTGGTTCGCATTAGTCTGACACCACCGCCAGTTATCTCCCGTTACCATTTGATATTATTGAAAATAATATTCCAACAATCTCATTTACCCCGCCAAACACTGCAATCTAGCTTGTATCGCGTTAGTGGTAGACGCAATGTCAGAGCCGCTTCTTAACGACTTGATGAACCCACTCTGTCCC
>Ga0209345_10000525_pt1 | contig 48629 bp, 42 predicted proteins | sample Cruoilmetagenom7_FD_187294 | JGI IMG/M metagenome (GOLD analysis project Ga0209345, IMG submission 187294) | Oil polluted marine microbial communities from Coal Oil Point, Santa Barbara, California, USA - Sample 7 (SPAdes) (version 2) | ecosystem: Environmental > Aquatic > Marine > Oil seeps ... | reverse complement strand
AAGGTGCATTTTTAGACAGCCTTCTCGCCGCAGGCGTGGCGCAGTGCAGCGCCGCCATTGATGGTTCGGAAGGTTTGTTGTTCGCGTTGTTTATGGCCGGATTCGCAGGCGGCGCGACGCATTGCATTGGCATGTGCGGTCCTTTTGTCATTTCCCAAGTTCAGGCGCGCTTGGAGGCTGTTTCGGCGCAAAAGATGAGCGAGTTGAAGCGTCTGACCGGCGGTGCGCTGGCGCCGTATCATCTGGGACGCGGCACAACATATCTTGTGCTGGGCGGCGTTGGTGCGCTGGCTTCGCAACAGTTGATGAAGGTTCCTGCGCTCAATTGGATTGCAGCGGCGCTGTTGGCGGTCGCGGCGCTGTTTTTTCTCGGCTACGCATTGCGCGGCTTGGGGGTGAACTTGCCGGGTGTGCAAGGCCTGGACTCGGGTGGCGGCGAAGGCGCGCTGGCGCGATCTTGGGGCAAACTGATCAAACCCTTGTTCGTTCACCCGGTAGGGTTTCGTGGCTATGGTCTTGGTGTGGCGTTGGGATTTATCCCGTGCGGTCTTGTGTACGGCGCGTTGGCCGCGGCGGCGGCCAGCGGTGAATGGCTGACCGGCGTGTTCGGCATGTTGGCGTTTTGGCTGGGCACCGTTCCTGCGTTGTTGGGACTGGGTTTGGCGGGCGGCGCGTTGTTGGGCCGTTGGCCGGATATCGCGCGCCAAGCCGCGCCGGTGCTGTTGATCGTGAACGGAAGCTTTCTTTTATATCTGGCGTGGGAGTTGCTTTAAAAGGCGGCAATGATGAGGGAAGATGGCGACGCGCGCGAAAACATGGGGTGATTTCAATCGCTGGTGCGAAAAGCGTGGTCTAAAAGCGTTGCCGGCCCACCCGTGGACTGTTGCCGTGTATTTACGTTGGGTTGATCGACGCCACGACGCAAAGGTGGCGCGCGCAGCTCTCAACGTGATTGCGCGAGAGCACCTGTTGAAGCGCGCCCGCGTGCCGGTGCGTCACCCCACGGTGCAAAGAACCCTTGCATTGATCGAACGCCGCGCCGAGACGCAGGGGATGCGTTCAAATCTGTTTGACGATGATATCTTGACGGAAAAAGTCCCGATGGCTCCATCCGAACCTGAAGCCCCGCCTGAGCCGCCACCTGGGAAAAGCAAACGACGCACATTGGCGTCGGTCCCGCGTTTGGTGCGGCGGCGTAACCGTTGAACTGGGGGCTCTGAGGTGTTGCTTCGCATGTGCGAGGGCGCTACGCTGCGTCGCAGCAAAAGCACAAGAATTAAATCTGGGAGCAAACGTATGAGTGACGACATCATCACCGAAGCAGCCGGTTCGGCGCCGGGCAACGCCTATTACTTCGATGAACTGAAACTCGGTCAAAAGGCTGGTTACACGCGCGAAGTCACCGATGCCGACATTCAGATTTTCGCCCAGGTGTCGGGCGATCATAACCCGGTTCATCTCGATCCTGAATTTGCCGCCGCCCACACGCCGTTCGGCGGCTGCATCGCCCACGGCATTTTGTCGGCGAGCTACATTTCCACCGTGGTCGGTACCATTTTGCCGGGGCCAGGGTCGATCTACATCAACCAGAGCCTCAAGTTCCGCGCCCCCGTGCGCGCAGGCGACGTGGTCGAAACCGAAGTCGAGATCACGGATTTGATCGAAAAGCGCGGATTTGTGCAACTTTCGACCAAGTGTTCGGTGGACGGTAAGGTGGTTTTAGAGGGGGAAGCGACGTTGATGGCGCCTAAGCGCTAAGCGGGATGACGCCCAAACGCTAAAGCGTTGCATTCGCCCCGTTTGACAATAACGGCGTTGTTTTGTGATTTCCCTTGACCCGAGACGGGTGCGGCGGCACTTTTCGGCCCCATGCGGATATTTAGACACTATACCGATTTGCCCGAAGACGCCCGCGGCTCCGTTGTCGCCATCGGAAACTTCGACGGCATTCATAAAGGCCACCAAGTTGTCATCAACGAGGCCGGCTCCATCGCGCGCGCCACGGGCAAACCGTGGGCGGTGATGTCGTTTGAGCCGCACCCCGATGCATTGTTCAAGCCCGACTGCGAACCTTTTCGCCTATCGACCATGCGCACCAAGGCGCACATGATCGAACAACTGGGCGCGGATGAGTTGTTGGTTCAGCACTTCGACTTTGCGTTCGCCGGTTTGACGGCCCAGGCCTTCGTCGAAGAGGTGTTGGTCAAGGGGCTTGGCGCAACTCATGTGGTGGCGGGCTACGATTTTCAGTTCGGCCAAAAACGCCAAGGCGATTGTGAAACCCTTTTGCGCTTGGGCCGCGATAAGGGATTTGGCTTCACCGCAGTGCCCAAGGTCGTTGATGAACAGGGGGTCGTTTATTCGTCCACCCGCGTGCGTGATGATCTACTCGCGGGCGATCCGCGTGCTGCGGCGCAGGTTTTGGGCCGCGCGTTTGAGGTCGAAGGACGGGTCGAGCATGGCGATCAACGCGGTCGCCAGTTGGGCTTTCCCACCGCCAACCTACACTTGGGCGACTTTTTGCGCCCGGCGCTGGGCGTTTACGCCATCCGCGCCGGTCTTGATGAAGGCAGTCAAACGCACTGGGTGGATGGGGTTTGCAACATTGGCAAGCGTCCGACGTTCGACAAAGGCGGCGATGTGGTGTTGGAAGCGCACCTGTTCGATTTCGACGCTGATTTGTACGGTAAGCACTTGCGCGTAAAGCTGATTGAACGCTTGCGTGCGGAACAGAAATTCGATGGCCTGGACGCCATCAAGACGCAAATCGCCATTGATTGCGAGAAAGCTAAAGAAATCCTCGCCAAAGAAGGCTAAAAAGGCCTCTCATTTGCACCCCTGACCGATAAGCTGAGACCATGAGCACGGACTATAAAAGCACAGTCTTTCTACCCCAAACCGAATTCCCCATGCGCGCAGGCTTGCCCAAACGCGAGCCGGAAATTCTCAAGCGCTGGGCGGAAATCGATTTGTATGCCCTCAGCCGCAAAGCTGGCGAGGGGCGCGAAAAATTCGTGCTGCACGACGGCCCGCCCTACGCCAACGGTCATCTGCACATCGGTCACGCGCTGAACAAAATTCTCAAAGACGTCATCGTGCGCTCGCAGCAGATGATGGGCAAAGACTCCAACTATGTGCCGGGCTGGGATTGCCACGGCCTGCCCATCGAGTGGAAAATCGAAGAAAAATACCGCGCTGAGGGCAAAGACAAAGACGAAGTCGATGTCGTCGAATTCCGCAAAGAATGCCGTGAATTCGCCGCGAAGTGGATCGACATCCAACGCGAAGAGTTTCAGCGTCTCGGCCTGATAGGCAATTGGGCTGATCCTTATGCGACCATGACGTTTGACGCTGAGGCGCACATCGTCGCGGAGCTTGGCAAGTTTTTGATGAGCGGGGCGCTGTACAAAGGCGCCAAGCCGGTGATGTGGTCGGTGGTGGAAAAGACCGCCTTGGCCGAAGCCGAGGTCGAATACCACGATCACTCCTCACAAACCCTGCACGTGCGGTTCCCGGTGGCCCAAGCGCCAATCGCCGAAATGCAAGGCGCATCGGTGGTCATCTGGACCACCACGCCGTGGACCATTCCCGCCAATCGCGCAGTGGCGTATGGCGAGTTCGAATATGGCGTTTATGAAGTCAAAAGCGTTGCTGATGATAGCTTCGCCGTCGTTGGCGAAAAGCTGATCGTCGCCGAAGGCTTGGCTGATCAGGTCGCCGAAGACGCCGGCATCACCGCATGGGACCAGGTCGCATCGCATCACGGACTGGAAGGCGTGGTGTGCAAACACCCGTTCCACGGTCATGGCTACGATTTTGAAGTGCGCGCGCTGAAAGGTCATTTCGTGACCTTGGAAGCCGGTACCGGCGTGGTTCACATCGCACCGGGCCACGGTGCGGATGACTGGGAACTGGGTATGCGCAACGGCGTGCCGGTGCCCGACACCGTCAACGGCGACGGCACCTACACGGCGCAAGTGCCGATGTTCGAAGGCCTGCCGGTTCTGATCTTTGATGAAAAGAAAAAGAAAACCCGTTTCCCCGCCAATAAGGCTGTGGCGGACAAGCTGCAAGAACTGGGCGGGCTTTTGGCCACCGCGCGGATCGAGCATAGTTATCCGCATTCGTGGCGCTCCAAAGCCCCGGTGATTTTCCGCAACACCCCACAGTGGTTTATCTCGATGGAGAAAACCGGCTTGCGCGATGCGGCGATGAAGGCCATCGACGACACCCGTTTCGTGCCTGCAAAAGGCCGCGCGCGTTTGGAATCCATGGTTGGTGATCGTCCCGATTGGTGCGTGTCGCGTCAACGCGCATGGGGTGTGCCCATCGCGGTGTTCGTCAACAAATCCACCGGTGAGCCCTTGCGCGATCAAGCGGTTATGGATCGCATCATCGAAGCCTTTAAGCAAGAAGGCGCGGACGCGTGGTTCGCCCGCGATGCGCAAGATTTTTTAGGCGCCGATTACAACGCCGACGATTTCGACCAAGTCACCGATATCCTCGACGTGTGGTTCGATTCCGGCTGTACCCACACCTTTGTTCTGGAAGCCCGCGACGACCTGAAATGGCCCGCGGACCTGTATCTCGAAGGCTCCGACCAGCATCGCGGCTGGTTCCAAAGTTCGCTTTTGGAAAGCTGCGGAACGCGTGGCCGCGCGCCTTACGATACGGTGCTGACCCACGGTTTTTTGCTCAACCAAGACGGCCACAAGATGTCCAAGTCCTTGGGCAACGATATCCCGCCTGAAAAGATCATCGGCGAATACGGCGCGGACATCTTGCGCTTGTGGGTGGTGGGGTCGGATTATTCCGAAGATCTGCGCATCGGCCCCGATATCATCAAGAGCCACGCCGACGTCTATCGCCGCTTGCGCAACACGTTGCGTTATTTGCTGGGCAACCTCGACGGCTTTGACGAAAGCGAACGTCTGAACTTCGCGCAAATGCCCGAATTGGAACGCTGGGTGTTGCACCGTCTGTGGGAGATGGACAAAAAAGTCCGCACCGCATGCGACGACTACCACTTCCATTCGCTGTTCAGCGAGCTCAACAATTTCTGTTCCATTGAGCTGAGCGCGTACTATTTCGACATCCGCAAAGACACGCTGTACTGCGAACGTCCCGACAGCACTTTGCGGCGCGCCACCCGCACGGTGTTGGACGAAGTGTTCAATTGCTTGAGCGCTTGGTTGGCGCCGTTCATCTGCTTCACGGCGGAAGAAGCTTGGCAATCGCGCTTCCCCGATGAGGTCAGCGTGCATCTGCGCTTGTTCCCCGACGTGCCGGACAACTGGCAAGACGACGCTTTGGCGTCCAAGTGGGCCAAGGTGCGCGAACTGCGCCGGGTCGTCACCGGTGCGCTGGAAATCGAACGGGCAGAAAAACGTATCGGGTCCAGTCTTCAGGCGGCACCGAAGGTTTATGCTTCACCAGACTACGTCAAAGCCATGGTTGGCGTCGATTTGGCGGAAATCAGCATCACATCCGGTGCTGAGCTGGTCGAAGGCGACGTACCGGACGGTGCGTTTACGGTCGAAGGCATCGCTGGAATCGGTGTTGTGTCGAATGCGGCTGAGGGCGAAAAGTGCGGACGCTGCTGGAAAGTCTGTGACGACATTGGCGTCGATGCGGCGCATCCGACGGTGTGTGGGCGCTGCGCCGATGCCGTTGGCCACGCGGGAGCCGCTGAATGAGCGATGCAACTGCGGCACAAGGCGTAGGGCGCTGGCTGGGTTGGGGCATCGCCGCCGCGATCTTGGTGTCCGATCAAATTAGCAAGTGGCTGATTTTGGGTTTGTTCTCGGATGCGGCGCAGCCGTATTTTGAAATCACGCCCTTTTTCAATATCGTATTGGCATGGAATCGGGGCATCAGCTTCGGCATGTTCGGCGACGCAGGCGAACATGGCGACACCGTTCTGATCGTGATGACGCTGGCCATCGCGACGGGACTGGCAGTGTGGTTGATACGCGCCGAAACCCGCCTGAGCACCTTGGCTTTGGGGGCGATCATCGGCGGGGCCATTGGCAACGTGATCGACCGTTTTCGCTTTGGCGCCGTGACGGACTTCCTAGACCTACATGTTTTGGGGTATCATTGGCCTGCGTTCAACGTCGCTGACAGCGCCATCGTCATTGGTGCGGTGATGTTGATGTGGGAATCCTTGTTTCTCAGCGGCGAAAGCCCTACAAATGGGGATGCAAAGCACACAAATGGTGACAAAACACCGGGATCAGATGAAACACATTAAGATCATTGCCCTTAGCGTTATCGCCGCCGTCGCCCTTACAGGATGTGAAGGGGCGCGCAAGGCGCTGACCCAAACCAAGGCGGCGCCGGACGAATTTTCGGTTTACACCCGTGCGCCGTTGACTTTGCCACGGGACTACGGATTGCGTCCGCCGTCGGAAATTGAGGCAGAAGCCCGCAAAGGCGACGATCCGCAATCGGTCGCCAAACGCGTTATGCTCAGTGGTCGTGGGTCACAGGTCGCGCCGATCCAAGCCGCGACACCCGGCACCACCGCATTGCTGGCGCGCGCCGGCGCACAACATGCTGAACCGGATATCCGCCAGATCGTGAACCGGGAAACGTCGGTGTTCGCCGAAGAAGATCAGAACTTCATGGAAGCGCTGATGTTCGAGCCTGATCCCGGCCGCGTCGTCGAGCCAGCGCAAGAACGTCAACGCATCCAAGAGAACCAAGCGTTGGGAAATCCGGTAAACGAAGGCGAGACGCCCGTGATTGAAAAGAAATCCAAGGCGCCGCTGGAAGGCCTCTTTGACGGCTGGTTCAAGTAAGCCACCCCCATTTACCACCATCATGTGAAGGGCCGGATCATCCGGCCCTTTTTTTATTTCCTTTTTTCGCCGCAATTTTCTTTTAGAAACCATATAAGCAATGGGCACATAAACATGAATTGGGTTCTTATGACGAAAATTGCGCGACGTATTTGCACCGCCATCGCCTTGCTCACCACAGTATGGGCGGGGCAAGCTTGGGCCGGGGTGTTCAACCCTGAGACCTTCACCCTGTCCAACGGCATGCAGGTGGTGGTGCTGCCCAATCACCGCGCACCGGTGGTCCTGCATATGGTTTGGTACAAGGTCGGTTCAGCCGATGAGCCTACGGGTAAATCGGGGGTCGCGCATTTGTTGGAACACTTGATGTTCAAAGGCACGCCCAAGCACCCCAACGGCGAATTTTCCAAAACCCTGGCTCAGCACGGCGGCCAGGAAAACGCCTTCACCAGCTTGGATTACACCGGCTATCACCAGACTGTCGCCAGCGATCGCTTGGAAATGGTGATGGAGCTGGAAGCCGACCGTATGACCAACTTGGTGCTCAAGCCCGAAGACGTGGCGACCGAACGCGCCGTGGTGCTGGAAGAACGCAATCAGCGTATCGAAAACAAACCCGGCGCGAGGTTGCGGGTGCTCGCCAATCAAAAGTTTTTTCCCAAAGACCATCCTTACGGACGCCCAATCATCGGTTGGCGTGAAGAGCTGGCGTCGGTGACGCGTGAAGACGCTTTGGCGTTTTATAAAGACCACTACGCCCCGGACAACGCGATTTTGGTAATTGCGGGTGATGTGGGTGTGGCTCAAGTAAAGCGCTTGGCGGACAAATATTACGCCCCCATCCCAGCGCGCGGCGTGGCGAAACGCGCCACGTTGGTCACGGATGCGCCGATCACCGGCGGCGAGACGGTGCTGCGCGATGCGCGCGTGCGTCAAGCCAGTTGGTCGGAAAACGTCATTCAGCCGTCGTTGAGCAATGGCGCGCCGACGCGGGTGGCGGCACTGGAAATCTTGAGCGAACTGTTGGGCGGCGGCGGCACGTCGCGCCTCTATCGTGCTCTGGTGATTGATCAGGCCTTGGCGGTTTCAGCCGGGACCTATTACGATCAATCGGCCCGGGGAGACGGGCAATTTGCATTTTACGCTTCGCCGCGCCCCGGCGTTAGCCTTGATCGGTTGGCCGAAGCGGTGCGTGCTGAGACCCGGCGCATTTTGGACGATGGCCTCAAAGCAAGCGAACTGGCGGGGATCAAAAAGCGCATGATGGCAGCTGCGGTGTATTCGCGCGACGCCATGAAAACCGGCGCTTGGACCATCGGTGGCGCGCTGGCGGCGGGCCACAGCATCGAAGACGTCGAAGCGTGGCCCGAACGCATTCAAGCAGTCACCGAACAAGACGTGATCGATGCCCTCAAGGCCGTGTTGGATGAGCCTAAGCGCATCACCACCAAGCTGTTGCAAAACGGCAATGGAGATGGCGCATGAGACAGCTGCTTGTCATTCTGATCGTCGTCTTTACGCCGCTGCACGCCTGGGCGGTCGATGTCGAACGCGTGACCAGCCCCGGCGGGATCGAGGCCTGGTTGGTTCAAGATCATTCCAACCTGGTGGTGTCGATGCGCTTTGCGTTCAAGGGCGGCTCGGAACTGGACCCGGTGGGCAAAGCGGGTCTTTCCAACTTGGCCGCCAGTACGATGGACGAAGGTGCCGGCGACCTGGACAGCCAAGCGTTTCAGCAGATTCTCGCCGACCAGTCGATCACGTTACGCTTCGACGCCGGGCTTGATCGTTTTTCCGGTCAAGTCAAAACGCTGACGGAAAACTTAGATCAGTCCTTCGATCTGTTGCGTCAGGCGTTGAGCCAACCACGCTTTGACGCAGAGCCGGTGGCGCGGTTGAAAAGCCAAATCATCGCGGGCATTCGCGCCGACAGCGAAGACCCCGGTAAGCTGGCCTATAACGCATTGTTCGCCAACTTTTTCCCAGGCCACGGTTACGCCGTGGATTCGGACGGCACCGCCCAAAGTGTCACGGCGCTGGGGCCTGAGGACTTGCGGGCATTTGTCAAAACGCGTTTGGCGCGTTCCAACCTGATCATTGGCGTTGTCGGTGATGTCACGCCTGAACGCTTGGGTTTGTTGATGGACCAAGCGTTTGGCGGGCTGCCCGATAAACCATCCGTCAAACGCGGCGGGGATGTCACACCCAAAGCCACTGGGCGCTTGCAAGTGATTGAACGCGGTATTCCGCAAAGCACGATCGTGTTCGGTCACGGCGGTCTCAAACGCGATGATCCGGACTATTACGCGGCCTTAGTGATGAACCATATCCTCGGCGGCGGTTCGTTCACGTCGCGGCTGTATGACGAAGTGCGCGAAAAACGCGGTCTGGCGTATTCTGTGGGCTCAAGCTTTTATCCGCTGGACCATGCCGGATTGGTGATCGGCAGTGCCGCCACGGAAAACGCGCGGGTGTCGGAAACCATTGACGTGATCCGCGCCGAATGGGCGCGCATGGCGGGGGGCGATGTCAGCCCGGCAGAGTTGAACGACGCCAAGACCTATATATCGGGTGCGTTCCCGTTGACGTTCACGTCCACAGGCGCGATTGCGCGGGTTTTGGTGGCGATGCAGCTGAACAAACTGGGCATTGATTATTTGGACAAGCGTAAAGCCTACATCGATGCGGTCGATATGGACGACGTTAAGCGGGTGGCGGCAACATACCTGCATCCCGACGCGCTCGACATTGTCGTGGTCGGAAAACCCGCAGGCGTTGCCCCCCGCCCTTGACATGGTATTCTTCGGTTAACGTGTTAATCTGAGAGCCGATTCCACACCTTTAGGGTGGGGAGTGGGGGCTGTTCTGGGGAATGTTGGGCCTATATGCTCTATCGTCAAATTATCCAAACCTGTTTTGAAAGCCATGTGGGTGCGCACGGCCTGTCGGATGCTGACTTCCGCGAACTTCAAGAACAGACGGGCCCCATCGTCGATGGATTGCGTGCTGACTACGAAAGTGGCGTATTGCCTTTGCTGCGCTTGCCTGAAACCACTGAAGACATTGACGATCTGGAAGCGACAGCAGCGCGATTTCGCACACAATTCGACGATGTCGTGGTGTTGGGCACCGGGGGCTCGTCGCTAGGCGGGCAGACGCTATATTCTCTGGCCGACAGCGGCTTTGGCCCGCGCAAGGGCGGCCCACGGCTGCATTTTCTCGACAACGTCGACCCCGATACGTTTGAGCTTTTATACGAGCAATTGGATTTGCGCCGCACCGGCTTCATCGTGATTTCAAAATCGGGCGGCACAGCGGAAACAGTGGCGCAATTTATCGCGTGCTTGGATCGTCTGATGACCCTGATTGGCCGCGATAACGTGCCCAAGCACGCCTTGGTGATCACTGAGGTGGATAACCCCAACAATCCGTTGCGATCTCTTGCACAGCGCTTGAGCCTGCCGGTATTGCCCCACGACCCGAACGTCGGCGGGCGTTTCTCGGCGCTGAGCCCGGTTGGACTGTTGCCGGCCATGATCGCCGGGCTGGATGCTCGCGCTGTGCGCCGGGGCGCGCTGAGTGTGCTTAAAGCGACCTTAGATGGCCCCGACCCACGCGAAAGCGAACCGGCCGTCGGCGCGGCGATCAAAATCGCGTTTTTGCAAAAAAAGGGCATCGCCAACACAGTGCTAATGCCTTACGTCGACCGCTTGGCCAATTTTGGATTGTGGTTTCAGCAACTGTGGGCTGAAAGCCTGGGCAAAAACGGCACCGGGTCCACGCCCATCCGCGCCATGGGCACGCGTGACCAGCACAGCCAGATGCAGCTCTATCTGGCTGGACCGCGTGACAAGCTCTTCACCCTGATGACGTTGGAGGTCGCGGGCAAGGGGGGCTTGATTTCCAATGCCTTGGTGAAAGAGCCGGAGCTTGCCTATCTGCAACGCCGCCGCATGGGCGATCTGCTGGACGCTGAACAACGCGCCACGGCAGAGACCTTGGTGCGCAACGGCTGCCCGATGCGTTTGTTTGAATTGGACCGCTTGGACGAAGAAGTTATGGGCGCGCTGATGATGCATTTCATGTTGGAAACAATCATCTCGGCGGGACTTTTAAAGGTCAACGCGTTCGATCAACCAGCCGTCGAAGAAGGTAAAGTTTTGGCGCGCAAGTTCCTGTCCGAGATGGGGTGAACATGACCATTCGTCGCCTGCCTGAAACCCTGGTCAATCAAATCGCCGCCGGTGAAGTGGTGGAACGCCCCGCGTCAGCCCTGAAAGAACTGGTGGAAAATGCACTGGACGCCGGGGGGCGCAACATTGATATTCAACTGCGTGATGGTGGACGCACGCTGATCAGCGTCACCGACGATGGTCGCGGTATGACCGCGGACGAACTGAGCTTGGCGGTGGAACGCCATGCGACGTCGAAACTTCCCGACGACGACCTGGTGCATATCAAGTCTTTGGGCTTTCGCGGTGAGGCTTTGCCGTCGATCGGGGCGGTGGCGCGTTTGTCGATCACGTCGCGGGTTGAAGGCGGCGATAGCGCGTGGACATTGAGCGTCGAAGGCGGGAAATTGAGCGACGTTCAGCCCGCCGCCCACCCGCAAGGTACGCGGGTTGAAATTCGCGATTTGTTTTTCGCCACGCCCGCGCGGCTCAAATTTCTCAAAGCCCCGCGTACCGAACTTGGCCATGCGACGGAGATTATCAAACGCCTAGCCATGGCGCATCCGGGTGTGGGCTTTACGTTATCTGACGGGACGCGCACGGTGATCCGTTATGCGCCCGCGCAAGGCGATTTGTTCACCCAGCGTCTGGACCGCCTTGGCGCGATCATGGGTCGGGAGTTTTCCGACAATGCCCTGTTGGTCGAAGCCGAACGTGAAGGCATTCGCCTTACCGGACACATTGGCCTGCCGACGTTCAATCGTGGCAATGCCTTGCAGCAATACATGTTTGTCAATGGCCGTCCGGTCAAAGACAAGCTGTTCTTCGGCGCGGTGCGCGGTGCGTACCGCGATTTTTTGGCCCATGATCGTTATCCCTACATCGCGCTGTATCTTGAAATCCCGCCCGATCAAGTGGACGTCAATGTTCACCCCGCCAAGACTGAGGTGCGCTTTCGCGATGCCGGACTGGTGCGCGGCCTGATCGTCAGTGCGCTCAAGCACGCTTTGGCGGACGCCGGGCATCGCGCCTCGACCACGGTCTCGGACGCTGCCTTGGGCGCGGTCCAGCAAGGCGGGGGCTTTGCGTCCTATCAATCGCGGCCGTTCCCCCAAGGCGGCGGTTATTCGTCAGCGGGCCCCAGCTATTCAGGAATGGCGGATCGCGCCAACGCCTTTCAGGCCCCGTTGCATAACTTTGATATGACGCCCACAGCGCGTAGTGAACAGCAGCCGTGGTCGGCAACTGAGACGGTCGAACAAGACTACCCCTTGGGCGTGGCGCGCGCGCAGCTGCACGAAACCTATATCGTATCGCAGACTGCCGACGGCATCGTGGTGGTCGATCAACATGCCGCCCACGAACGCATCGTCTACGAGCGCATGAAGCAAGCCCTGGACGAAGGTGGCATCAAGCGCCAGGGCTTGCTGTTGCCCGAAGTGGTGGAATTGGACGAGCCATCCGCAGCGCGGCTGTGCAAGCGCCTCGACGAGTTGCTGGAGCTCGGCCTGGTGATCGAACCGTTCGGCGAGGGCGCGGTGGTGGTGCGCGAAGTGCCTGCAATGTTGGGCCAAAGCGACGTGCAAAAACTGATCAAGGACTTGGCCGACGACCTGGCCGAATGGGGCGAGGTTTTGTCGCTGCACGAAAAGCTCGCAGATGTGGCCTCGACCATGGCGTGTCACGGCTCGGTCCGCGCCGGACGGCGTCTGAATGCGGATGAAATGAACGCCTTGTTGCGCGAAATGGAAGCCACCCCGCATTCCGGCCAATGCAATCATGGCCGCCCCACCTATGTGGAGCTGAAGCTCAGTGACATCGAAAAGCTGTTTGGGCGGCGTTAATCTGGGTGTTTCTCTGATACACTGGGCAGGGTGAAGTGAAATGTGCTTCCCTTGCCGATGGCCGTATCGAAACTGATTTCCCCACCATGTTTTTCCACGATGTTTTTACAGATGCTTAAGCCCAGGCCTGTACCCCCTTGGGTGCGCTGGTCGGTGGAATCTTCTTGGGTGAAACGCTCGAAAATGCGTGCTTGAAAGTCTTGTGAAATGCCGGGGCCTTGGTCGGCGATGGAAATTTTAACCATATCTCCATCCTTGGATGCACAAACAGAAATGGCGCTGTGTTTGGGTGAAAACTTGGCGGCATTGGACAGTAAGTTGGTGAGGACCTGGAGGATGCGGTTTTTGTCGCAATGAACACCAAGTTCGAGGTTTTGAGGCTGGACATTAAATTCGACGCTGAACTTAGATGCATAGCCGAGATTGGCGTTGACGCCATCCGTCAACAACGCCCCAACATTGATATCCTCGTATTCAATTTCCATTCTCTCCGATTGGAGTTTTTCAAGATCGAGAATGTCGCTGACAAGGTTGATCAGGCGATCGGCATTGTTGTGGGCTATGAGAATCATTTCTTTGATTTTTTCGGGAAGCTCGCCAACGGCTCCACCGAGCACGAGGGCAAGTGCGCCCTTGATGGAGGTCAGAGGGGTACGCAGTTCGTGGCTGACCGTCGATATGAATTCATTTTTCGACTTGTCGAGCATAATACGATCCGTGACGTCGTGGACGATCCCAAGCATGCGTACGGCCTGGCCCGTATGATCTCGGTACACTTGACCCTTTTCTTCGACGTAATGTACTTGGCCATTTGGCAAGAGGATGCGGTGTTGAAGATCATAGGGAGCCTCATCTTGCACGGCACTGCCGACAGCAGCGATCACTTTATCCCGATCATCGGGATGAATACATTGCAAGAAGTTTTCATAGGTTGACCCAAAGTCGTCACGCGAACGTCCGAAAATACTGTAAATTTCATCGGTCCATTCCAATCCACCCGTGAGGATGTTCCAGTCCCAAGACCCGACATGCGCGACCTGTTGCGAACGCAATAAACGTTCGGCCTGTTCATTGATTGTGGTGTAAGCCCGTTCCCTTTGGCGCAACGTTCGGACCATCAGCCAGATAGCGCCAATCCAAAAAAGGGCGATTCCCAAAATTTGCACGCTTGCCCGGCGGTGGATTTTCCATTCTTCTTCTTCCAAGAATCCGGCTTTGGGCATAACAAGCGCGACCCATCTGGTGTGTTCGATAGGTATGGAATGGAACACGCGCTTCAGCTCTGCGGGTGAGAGACGGATGTCTCTCTTTAGAATGTCTCTGGTGCCTTCAGCGGTCATTTCAATGAGGTCTTTTTGATCATCGCGAACCAGCACAACACTGTGTCCCGGCAATTGAAAGCTAGAGATGATCTGGCTCAGCTGGGTCGGCAGAAAACTGACAAACAAAATCGCGTTATCATCGGTTGTCGTTTTCCAAAGGGTCATCATGTCAAAATGATAATTGCCGCCTTGGGGGTGAATGAACGGTTTGTACTCGCTTGTTTCCGGGATCTTGAGATGGCTTTGATCTTGCCAAAAACTCTCAATATCATTTCGGCATACGGGGCCGACCAATTCACCAAGGTCATCGGGTACGAGTTGGTTGCGAACGTCGCGAAGGGTAAAGGCGAGGTGATTTGGAAAATGCTTGGTAATGAGGGTGTTGAGTTCCCGGTGCAACTGTGGCGCCTCATCCGAGATCAAAAAGCGCGACAGCAGTTCGCGATTTTGTTCCGCAAATAAAGTGAGCAATCGCGTGTGGTCACTCACAAAGCGGCTTATGGCGTTGGATACCGAGCGGCCCTCATTCTCCATGAGTTGGTCTTGGTAATTGTCTAAGTGTGTAATGGAGACTTGAGCCGACCAAACCGCGATCAAGATCGCGCTGGCCGCCGCTAAAGTCATAGCTATGACTGAAATTTCCCGCATCCAGCTAAGGGGCTTGTTCTTTGTGGGCGTTATGGAAGCTGGGGGCATTGCGTTGGTCTCTGCCTTATTGTCTGACCTTCTACATTGTGGTCTCATGTGCAGGTATCAATCGAAATAGTTTGAAAACAACACATGATGCGCCAAGTTTGCGTAATTATCTTAATGCGTTTTTCATGCAGATGCGCGAACATCAATTCAGCATCCACTTGTTTTGAAATTTGCCACGAAAGAGGTTGATCGTGACCCGTTCTGCTCAAACAACGCCTCCCCATTCTGCTTCACGTCAAACGCTAGAGTCCGCTGTTGTTCGGTTTTCCGGTGATTCTGGTGACGGCATGCAGATTACGGGCGGTCAGTTCACCTTGGCGACGGCGGTGGCGCAAAACAACCTGTCGACATTCCCCGATTATCCCGCCGAAATTCGCGCGCCCACGGGCACCACGTTTGGCGTGTCCGCGTTTCAGATCAATTTCGGCTCGCGGGTCATCAAGACGGCGGGCGATGAGTTCGATGTGTTGGTGGCGATGAACCCCGCGGCGTTGAAGGTCGAACTTTCCGGCCTCAAAGTTGGCGGTATTTTGATCGTCGATAACGGCTCGTTCCAAGAACGCAACTTGCACCGTGCAGGCTATGCAGAGGACCCGCTTAAAGACGACAGCCTCAAGGCCTACCGGGTCATTGAAATGGACATATCCTCACTGACCCAAGACGCGGTGCGCGATTGCGGCTTGTCGAAAAAAGAGGCTCTGCGCTGTAAGAATTTTTGGACGCTCGGCTATGTCTATTGGATGTTTGATCGCGACCGCCAAGCGACCATCGATTGGCTGAAAACCAAATTTGCGTCTCGGTCCGACATCGCCGATGCCAACGTCGCGGCGCTGAACGCCGGGCATGCGTTGGCGGAAACCATGGAAACCGCCGACGGGCTGCAAAGCTACACGGTTCCCCATGCGCCCAATATCGATCCGGGGTTGTACCGCACCGTTACGGGCGCTGAAGCGATGGCTTGGGGCCTTGCCGTCGGCGCCAAGTTGGCGGCTTTGCGGTTGGTGTTTTGCTCTTATCCCATCACACCCGCATCACCGGTGTTGCACACACTGTCTAAAATGGTCGAACACGACATCGTCACCTTCCAGGCCGAAGATGAAATCGCCGCCGTCTGTGCGGCCATCGGCGCGTCAACGGCGGGGGGGGTAGGCGTGACGTCGAGTTCCGGTCCCGGCATCTCGCTGAAGGCGGAAGCGATTGGCTTGGCTGTGAGCGCCGAACGCCCGTTGGTGATTATCAACACCCAACGGGCCGGGCCGTCCACCGGCCTGCCGACCAAGACGGAGCAATCGGACTTGCTGCAAGCGCTGTATGGCCGCAACGGTGAATGCCCGGTGGTGGTGATCGCGGCGCGCTCACCTGCAGATTGTTTCGACATGGCGATTGAGGCGTGTCACATCGCCACCAAGTACCAAACCCCGGTGATGGTGTTGAGCGATGGATACGTCAGCAATGCGTCGGAGCCGTGGTTGATCCCCGACGTCGACGTCATGGAACCGTTTCCCACCGATCTGCACCAAGAGGGCCCGTGTTTCGATCCGTCCATCCGTGACGCCGTGACGTTGGCCCGGCCTTGGGCGATCCCCGGTACGCCGTGCCTGGAACACCGCATCGGTGGTTTGGAAAAAAGCTTTGAGACCGGTAATATTTCTTACGACCCGGCCAACCACCAAAAAATGACCGATGTGCGCGCGGCTAAAGTGGGCGGCGTAGTCCGCGATATCCCTGATCAACGGGTTGGAGCCGGAAAGGATAGTGGCCCGCTGGTGGTGGTCGGATGGGGATCGACCTTCGGCCCGATCAGTCGCGCGGTGAGCAATTTGTTGGATGAAGGTCTGGCCGTCACCCACGTGCACGTTCGCCACCTGTGGCCGTTGCCCGCGAACCTGGGTGATCTGTTGTCTGGCTTTGATCGTATTTTGGTTCCGGAAATGAACAGCGGGCAGTTCATCAAGCTGTTGCGCGATCAGTATCTGTTCGACGCCAAGGGACTCAATAAAGTCACCGGACAGCCGTTCAAAATCCGTGAACTCGAAGACGCGATCCGCACCCATCTGGAGGCCGTGCAATGACCGAACTAACGACAGCGCCCAAACTCACGGCCAAAGACTTTGCGTCTGATCAAGAAGTGCGCTGGTGTCCAGGCTGTGGCGACTACGCGATTTTGAAGGCGGTGCAAAAGACTCTCGCCGATGTCGAGGCCAAGCCCGAGAACACGGTGTTTGTGTCGGGTATCGGCTGTGCGTCGCGTTTTCCCTATTATATGGAGACGTACGGATTTCACTCCATCCACGGGCGCGCTCCCGCCATCGCCACGGGCATGAAGTTGGCCAATCCAAACCTGGATGTGTGGATCATTTCGGGTGACGGCGATGCGCTGTCGATTGGCGGCAATCACTTTGTTCATTTGGTGCGACGAAATGTCGATGTCCAGTTTTTGCTGTTCAACAATGAAATTTATGGCCTCACGAAAGGCCAGTTTTCACCGACGTCGCGGGCCGGCACGCGCTCGCCTTCGTCGCCGTTGGGTTGCATCGAAAATCCGATTTCCGCGGCCCAGTTGGCGCTGGGGTCTGGCGGGCACTTCATTGCGCGCGCGGTGGACACTGCACAAAAAGAACTGACCGCAACCTTGAAGCGCGCCCATGGGTTCAAAGGCACGTCGTTCGTCGAGATTTTTCAAAATTGCGTGGTCTACAACGATGGCGCTTTTGCGGGTTTCACCGCTAAGGATAAAGCCGCCGACATGCAAATCCATGTCGAGCACGGCAAGCCGTTGCTGTTCGGCAAGGACCTGAACAAAGGCTTGCGGATCAAGCCCGGCGCGCTGGCGTTGGAGGTTGTGACCATCGGCGAAAATGGCGTCAGCGAAGCCGACATCTTGGTTCACAATGAATCTGATAAGATGCTGGCGTGCCTACTCGCCGATATGAATGAGCCTGAGTTTCCCGTCGCCATGGGCGTGCTGTACTGCAAGCCGGGCCATATTTTCGAAGTTGAAATCCGCAAGATGGTGGAAAGAGAAACCTCACACGCGACCTGCAATCTCAACGACGTTTTGCGCCAAGGGCACACCTGGACCGTCGGCGACGATGATTAGACAAAAAACGCCGTGGCCCATCTGCGAGGGGCCACGGCGGATTTTGAAACGCAATCGAAGGGTGGAACTAGTCGTTCGTAATGCCCTGCGATTCAGAGACGTTTTTTTGCATTTTGCAGGCAAAGTTCATCATGAATTTGATGGCCTGTTGCGTTTCCGGCTTACTCAGCATGCCGATGGTGGACAGCAGCCCGCCGCTTGATTTTTGCTGCGCTGTTTCCACCGCAGCTTCATGCATGGCGTCAACGGTTTCTCCGGCAAATTCGGCCAGGTGTTCGTTGGCGACATTGTTGATCATGGTCTCGGCCCAGATCACCAGGCGTTCGACCATGGAATCGGTCATCGCCGAACGCGCGCCGTGCATCAAAGTGACGACTTCAAACAAGGTATCGAGGGCACCTGATCGATTGAGATCGGTCAGGTGGTCGATGGTGTTCATGATCGCATCTTTGGTGTCGTCGTCGTTTAGACGATCCAGCACTTCCAACGCATTGCCACCGGTTGTAGCCATACGTTCAACCATGCCGTCGGTCATCGCATCGGATGCGGCTTTGACCAGACGAAGGGTGTCTTCTTGAGTTTCACTCATATTCTCCACTCCCTTACAGCAAGCCGCGGGCGGACAGCCAGTACAGACGGTTGTAAGCCAGCTTGAACCAATGGATCATCTGCGAAGGCGCGCCGGGGTTCGGCGGCGTCTTGTAGTCGAACCACACATAGGTGCCGGTCTTCATGCCCGTCTCGACAAAGCAGAACACCTTGCCGTCGTAATCGCGCGCCCAGCGGCCTTCGGTGAGAAGGGACGCCAAGTTGTCGATCACGGTGTCGGCTTCGAAGTGTGCGGTGGAACCGGCTTTCGAAATCGGAATGTTGGTGGTGTCGCCACACACGAACACATCCGTGGAACCTTCACGCAACAGCTTGGTCTTGTGGGTCGGCACCCAGCCGCCGTCGCCCAAACCGGAATCGGTGATGACCTCGGCGCCCGCATGCGGCGGGATGGTGACCAGCAGGTCGTAGTCCAGCGTGACGCCTTCTTCCGACGAGATGGATTTAGCCTTGGGGTCAACTTCCTTGGTGTTGAAGAAGGTTTCGTACTTGATGCCGCTTTCGTCCATCGCGGGCTTGGCCCATTCGGCGACGGGCTCTAGTGCATGCAAGCGACCGATCGGATAGGTGTAGGTGATTTCAGATTTGTCCCACAGGCCTTTGCCTTCCAAGTATTCCTTCAACATGAAGGTGATTTCCAGCGGCGCGACCGGGCATTTGTGCGGGGCATTGACGTTGACGACGATCTTGCCGCCTTCGAATTCGTCCAGCGCGGTGCGCATCTTGCGTGCACCATCGAGGTCGTAGAGCCAATGCGCGCCTTCTTCCATGCCGGGGATGTTTTGCGGCATCAGGCGCGAACCAGTGGCGATGACGAGGTAATCGTACTCATGCACGGCGCCGGATTGACAGGTTACTTTTTTGTTGTCGACATCGATGTTGCTTGCCGGATCGACGTGAAAGATCACGCGCTTGTCTAGCACTTTACGCTGGGGGCGGAACAGTTCGCGCTCGCGGATTTTGCCGAACGGAACGTACAACAGGCCCGGCTGATACATGTGGGTGTCGGTGGTGCCCAGCATGGTGATGGACACGTCGCCCTTGCGCAATTCCGCGCCGATGTGGCGGCACAGACCGTTGGCGATGATGGTGCCTGCTAGGCCGCCACCAACAATAAGTACTTTGTTAGACATTGAATACCTCCCTAAGAAATTACCCGTCACGAATCCCCAAGACCGTGACGGTTTCATTGACGTTAGATTATTTTGCTTTGCGCACGACCACGTACCAGTGACCGTCTTTTTCACCTGATTCGACCGTTTCATGGCCAACCTTGGCGCACCATTCAGGTACGTCTTTGGCTGTGCCTTGGTCGGTGGATAGAATTTCGACTTCGTCGCCCACTTGCAAAAGCTTCAACGCCGCGATGAGCTCCATCAGCGGGCCGGGGCAGAAAGAACCGCGGGCATCGATTATTTTACGTTCGCTCATATTGGGTTGGCCTCCTGGACCGAATTTTGCGCACCGATTTCGGAGGTGCGTTTGTGTTGATAACGGGGGTGGATGGGCCGCTTACATGGCAATCAGCTGGCCTTCTTCGGCGTCGGACAAGAACTTGGTCAAACCCATTTGACCATCGAACAGATCTTCAACCAGATGGCTTTCTTCCCAACCCAAAACGTCGAGCACCATGGAACACGCCCACATGGTCATGTCGCCGAGCATTTTGCCCTGGCTGAACATTTCGATTGGGTCGGGGGCGTTTTTATCGCAAAGCTCGGCGTTGAACGCGCTGTCTGCGTAGCGGTCATTGCCGCTGGCATTTTTGTCGAACACTTTAATGGCGCCCATAGAGACAAAGACGTGAACCGGGCGTTCGGATACCGCAGCGACCGAAGCGATCATTGATGCGAGTTGCAGTTTGTCGCGATCCGAAGAACTAAGCATGATGTAGAGCGGCAGTGCGGCCATTTGTGAGGACCTCCGTAAGGGCATAAAGCGTAAGGGCATTGGGTATGAATTTCATTGGAGGCACAGTTCTAAACCATTTGTGGGTGATAAATCCACACAAAAATAGTGTAATTAATTACGTCTCAAAAGTACATGATAAAACAATAATACAATCAGGCTGTGTTTAATGGGTCTGGGCGTGCTCGGGACGAAACTCTAAAAAGACCGCCCGTGCGGCCCCATAGGTTTTTTCTTTCACCACATGGAACCCGGGGGGTGGCGATAGACCTTCGCGGACGGCGACTTCCGCCATGATCACCGCTTGGGGCGAAAGCCAGCCGGTTTCCGCCAACATTTGAAGTGCGGGGGCGGTGAGCTCTTTGTCGTATGGGGCGTCCAAAAAGGCGTAGTCTACAGCATCGTCGGCGTTGCGGGGCTTGCCTAAGGCGGCGGCCTTGATGGGCAAGACCGTGCAATGCGCCGCTTCGTTTAGCGTCACGATGTTGGCTTGTAAGGTTTTGATCGCACCATGGTGATTTTCAACGAAGGTGGCGTGTGCCGCGCCGCGTGACAAGGCCTCAAGCCCCAGGGCGCCGGTGCCGGCAAACACATCCATGACCCGTGCGCCATCCAGACCCGGACCAACGCTGAGGTGTCCCAAAACATTGAACATGGCTTCGCGCGCACGATCAGATGTCGGGCGGGTGTCGCGGCCTTGGGGTGCGGCTAGGGTCCGGCCTTTATGTTTTCCACCGACTATACGCATAACCGGATCATTTTCGGGGCTTGCGTGCGGTCGGTTTGGCCATGCCGGGACGCGTTTTGTCCGTGTGTGTGGGGCGTGACTTCGGCTTAGACTTCGGCTTCGGCTTGGCGTTAGGTCGGGCCTTCGCCTTGGCCCAGCCGGTTTTGGAGGTTTTGATTGCGGTGCCCGCACCATCAAGCTTGCCGCCCAACTGGTCGATCATTTGACGGCGCGGGATGTGCTGGACGTCGCCGCGTTGCAGATTGTCGAGACGGAACGGTCCGTAACTGGTGCGAATGAGGCGGTTCACCTGCAATTCCAAGAAATCCATGACGCGGCGAATTTCGCGATTTTTGCCTTCCGTCAGCGATACGATCAGCCATGCGTTGCGGCCCGTTTTCTTTTCGATGCGGGCGTTGATGGAACCGTATTTGATGCCTTCATAGGTGATGCCGTCTTTGAGTACGGCGAGTTTTTCATCATCCACAAAACCAAACACGCGAACCCGATAGGTGCGTACCCAGTCGTTGGATGGCAGTTCCAATTCGCGCGCCAGCCCACCGTCGTTGGTCAGCAACAGCAAGCCTTCGGAATTCAGATCCAGCCTGCCGACCGACACCACCCGACCGATTTCACGGGGCAATTGGTCAAACACCGTGTCGCGGCCTTGGTCGTCTTTGTGCGACGTCACCAGTCCGGGCGGTTTGTGATAGCGCCACAACTGCGCCTCAACGGGTTCCTCCAGGGGCTTGCCATCGACCACCACGGTGGTGGGGTCGGTGATGAAGGTTGCGGGGGTTTCAATGACTTTGCCGCCCACACGCACGCGACCTTCAACGATCCAGCGTTCCGCGTCGCGGCGCGAACACAGGCCAGCGCGCGCCATCACCTTGGCGATGCGTTCGCCCTTTTCGGCGGGCTCGTCGGTGTCGGTCGGGGCGGTGTCTTGGTCAGTCATGGTCTGTTTCGCGTCCTATGGCGTATTCACGCGCGGCTTCGACAAACGCGGCGAAGATGCGCACGTCGGTGTCGGTGATTTCAAATTCAGGGTGCCACTGCACACCCAGACAAAATGTCATGTTGGTGGCTTCACAGCCCTCAATCACACCGTCGGGGGCACGGGCGTTGATTTTGACACCCGCAGGTTCGTCGCGCGCGGCTTGGTGATGGGCGCTGTTCACTTGAATGTGTGTGTGCCCAACAATGTCGTGCAGCATCGTGCCGGGGAACACTTCCGCGTCGTGACCGACTTCGTTGCGCGGGTTGGGCTGCTCGTGGGCTAAGGCTTCGGGCAGTTCTTCGGGGATATGCTGAATGAGCGTTCCGCCCAACGCCACATGCAAAAGCTGTTGGCCGCCGCAGATGCCCAGCACCGGCAGGTCGCGCTTCATGGCGCTTTGCAAAATCGCCATTTCAAACGCGGTGCGGCCATCGTTGGTGCTGACCGTGTCATGCGTGGTGGCCGCGCCGTACATGGAGGGATCGACATCGAAGTTGCCGCCGGTGATCAACAATCCGTCGATGTCGTCGGCGTAAATGTCCAAAAGGTCTGGCTCGTGGGGCATCAGCAACGGCAAACCGCCGGCTTTGACCACGGCGCTGATGTAATTTTGGCGCAGCGCATACCAGGGAAACTTGGAGTACTGCTCCGCGCCGCCTGGTTCGCTGTCCAGCGGAATGCCGATAACCGGTGTGATGAGATCTGTTGTCATAAGGCGAATGTAAGTCCGCAAGCGCGTCGGAGCAAGAAGACTTGACGGAACCTTTGCGGGTCTGCACCTTCAGCGTATGACGAAGAGCAGCGAATCATATATGGAAATGGCCCTTTTGGAAGCTGAGCGCGCGTTTGAGCGTGGCGAAGTTCCGGTCGGCTGTGTGATTGTTGATCCACAAAACGGCGCCGTATTGGCCCGCGCGGGCAATCGCACCGAAGAACTTGACGACCCCACCGCACATGCGGAACTTCTGGCCATTCGCCATGCCGCCAAGCAAGCGGGTTCGGCCCGGCTAACGGGCTGCGATCTGTATGTTACCTTGGAACCGTGCGCCATGTGCGCTACCGCGATCTCGTTCGCGCGCATCCGCCGGGTCTATTTCGGCGCTTATGATCCCAAGATGGGCAGTGTCGAGCACGGCCCGGCGATGTTCAGTCAGCCCACCTGCCACCACAGCCCCGAAGTCTACGGCGGGTTGTTTGAAACGGCGGCGGCGGAACTGCTGAGAACGTTTTTTCGTCAAAAACGCTAAGTCAGACCTTTAGCCCGTATTGCAATCAGGGCAGCAGTACGCGCACCCATCAGCATTGGGGTAGATCGATTTCGCTTTTTCAACTGCCGGGCGGCAGCTGTCGTGCGATCCCAACGGGACTTGGTTGTCCAGATCGGGCAAGTGATCACAGTGTTCAGTGTGGACTTCGTGTTGGCCATTTGATTGGGCGTTGCGATTGATAATGTAACAGGCCATTGATTCACCTCGTTTGTCTAAATGTGTGTGACAAATTAAGGACGGTGGAGCCACCTCAATGTGAAATGGTTCTGGCGACTTCACCATGAGCTTCAGTGGCAGCGGCCGCGTCCACCAAACCAGCATGCGCGCCTAAATAAGATCCATATTCCTACTTTAAGCGTTTCGGTATGGCGGAAAGAGGGGATGAAATCAGGCTTCGTCCCCTTGATTTTTTCGATTTTAGGATGGTTCAAATGTGAGCGCTCAGCAGCCGAAAATATAATCAAGGCTTTGGAATTCGGGGGGATCTCCTATATAAGCGTCGTCGTTTCTGAATTCACGCCTTGGAATTTTCATGCGCCAATACCTACATATTGATTTGAACGCCCATGCCGTCCGCAAGGAACAACAGAGCGGGGAGGCCCTGGCCCGTGCCGGGCGATATTTGATCGCCAAGACCCTGGTGGACAGTGGTGTGGCCACGGTTGATCCTTTATCGCCCAAAAATCCGTTGGTTTTTTCGGCGGGCCCCTTTGCCGGGACAAACTTTTCCAACGCCAATCGCATCAGCATCGGCTGCAAAAGCCCGCTGACCGGTGGCGTCAAGGAAGCCAACGCAGGCGGCACTTTCGCGTTTGCTTTGGGCCAATTGGAAGTGTCCGGTCTGACGTTGCACGGCGCCAGTGACGATTGGGTGGTGATCCGAATTCCCAAAGACGGTGAGATCACGTTCGACGACGCTACGCCCTATCTGGGCAAGGGCAACGTCGAAGCCGCTGCTATGCTGCATGAGGCTTACGGTGAAAAAATCAGCATTGCGTTGTGCGGACCCGTCGGCGAATACCACGGCCTGATTGCGGGCATTGCGTTTTCCGATACCGATAACCGCCCCTCGCGCCTGGCCGCGCGCGGTGGCGTCGGCGCCGTGATGGGCAGCAAAAAGGTCAAAGCGATCGTCGTCGACAAACACAAGATGCCGACGTTCCATGATCGCAAAAAGGTTATGGGGACCGTTCGCATTTATGGCGACAAACTGGCTGAAGACACCAAGGTTCAGGCGCTGAGCAAGTTCGGCACCGCCATGACCGCCGATGTGATGAACCATATTGGCGCGATTCCGGTGAACAACTTTTCCATCGGTCGTGCAACCGATGCGGTCGAAGACGTCTTTCCCATGGGCGGCGATTACATTCATGATCAAAATGCGGAGCGCGGCGGTGAGGTTTCTCACGCCTGCATGCCGGGCTGTCAGATCAAATGTTCCAACGTTTATTTTGATAAAGACGGTAAGGAAGTCGTTTCCCCGGTGGAATACGAAACCCTTGGTTTGTTGGGCACCAACTGTGGTTTGAGCGATCCGGACGATTTGGCGGCGTTGAATTTCCACGCCAACGATCTGGGCATCGATAGCATCGAAATCGGCGCACTGTTGGCGGTGTTGATGGAAGCGGGCGACGCGGCGTTTGGCGATCTGGCATTCATGCATCAAGCCATGGATGATCTGCGCGCTGGCACCGAACGTGGCCGCGATCTGGCCCAAGGCGTGGCGCGCGTCGGCGCAAAGCGCGGCCTGAAGCGTTTGCCGGTGATCAAAAAGCAAGCCTTGAGCGCGTATGACCCTCGCGTTGCGGAAGTCACCGCCATTTCCATGATGACCACCGCGCAAGGTGCGGACCATACGGTCGGCAACAACCCGACCTTCAACAGCACCAACGTGAGTGTTGAAGATTTGGTGAAGGAAAGCTTCCAGCTTCAGGTTCTGTGCGCCACCAACGACAGCTTGGGCATGTGCCTGTTTGGCCGTTCCGTGAGCAACGCCAATCAGCAGATGATGATCGACGCGGTGAACGATGCCCTGGGCACGGACTTGAAGGTCGAGTTTTACGCGCGCTTGGGCTTTGAGACCCTCCAGCTGGAGCACCAATTCAACGCCGATGCCGGGTTTGGCGAAGACGACAACGCGCTGCCGACGTTTTTCAACGACGAGCCCTTGCCACCGACCAACAAAACGTCCCGCTTGATGGCGGCTGACGTGACCCCGGTCATAAATGAGCTTTTAGAGGGCTGAAGGTGCTTTCCGGTGATCAGCGGTGCCCGCTGATGGCCGAATGCAGCGGCTTGGTGTCTTCGAACAGTTTGAGCTGTTCGTCAGAAGCTTTGGTTTGGTGGTTGGCTTTCCATTCGTCGATGCTCATGCCGTAAACGGTTTGGATGGCCTCGTCCTTGGACAGCTCCGCGCCCTGGTTTTCAGCGGCCTCCAACAACCACTTGTACAGGCAGTTGCGGCAAAATCCCGACAGGTTCATCAGGTCGATGTTTTGCACGTCGGTGCGATTTTGCAGGTGCGCGACGAAGCTGCGCCATGCGGCGGCTTCGATGTTGGTGCGGGTTTGCTCGTCCATCATCAAGCCTCTTCGCGTGCAATGGCACGCCAACCGATGTCGCGTCGGCAAAAGCCTTCCGGCCATTCAATGGCGTCAACGCCTTGGTAGGCGTGGTCTTGCGCGTCTTTAACCGTTTTGCCGATGGAGGTCACGCCCAGAACACGGCCGCCGTCGGAAACGATTTTGCTGTCTTTGAACGTGGTTCCGGCGTGGAAAACATCGACCCCTTTTATGGCGTTTGCTGCGTCCAGGTTGTTGATGTGGGTGCCTTTGGCGTATTTGCCCGGATAACCCTCGGCGGCCATAACCACCACCAAGGCGGTGCTTTTCTTCCACGTGATTTTGGTGTCTTTGAGCGTGCCCTCAGCGCATGCAAGTAAAGCTTCGAGCACATCGGAGTTCATACGCGCCATCAACACTTGGCATTCCGGGTCGCCAAAGCGCACGTTGTATTCGAGAACCTTCGGCTCGCCGTCTTTGACCATCAGGCCTGCAAACAAGACGCCTTTATAGGGCGCGCCCTCGGCGGCCATGGCGTCGATGGTTGGTTGGATGATTTCGGCCATGATTTTCTTCTGCATGGCGGTATCGACCACGGGGGTCGGCGAATATGCGCCCATGCCGCCAGTGTTGGGGCCGACATCGCCGTCGTGCACGGCTTTGTGGTCTTGAGCCGACGCCATGGCGACGGCGGTGTTGCCATCGACCAGGGCGAAGAAGCTGACTTCCTCGCCGGGCATGAAGGCTTCGATCAGAACTTCGTCGCCGGCAGCGCCGAACGCGCGTTCGATCATGATGTGATCAATGGCGGCATAGGCTTCGTTTTTATTGTGGCAGACGATCACGCCTTTGCCTGCGGCCAGTCCGTCGGCTTTGACGACCACCGGGCCGTCCATTTTCATGATGTATTCTTTGGCCGCGTCGGGTTCGTCGAACACGCCGTATTCGGCGGTGGGGATATTGTATTTCGCCAGCAGGTCTTTCATGAAGGCTTTGGAGCCTTCCAATTGAGCGGCTTTTTTCGACGGGCCAAAAGCTTTGATCCCGGCGTGCTCAAGCTTATCAACCAGACCGTCAACCAACGGGCCTTCAGGTCCGACAACGACGAAGTCGATCTTTTCTGCTTTGGCGAATTTCACCAGACCATCAACGTCTTCGGCTTTGATCTTGACGCATTCCGCTACATCTGCGATCCCGGCATTGCCCGGGGCGGCAAAGAGCTTGTCACACTTTGGCGATTTTGCGATTGCCCAGCACAGTGCGTGCTCGCGTCCACCTGAACCTACGACCAAAACCTTCATACGCAAAAGCCTCCCGGACTTCTATGTGTTCTTCTTAAAACCATAATTTAATGAGCGACTCTTTTTGCCGCATCTCTTCGTATCATACATACTGACTCCGCCGTGGCAATTACGGTGCGGTAAAACCTGAAAACATTTTTTTTTCGTGTTTCTAATGTTGATTTTAAACGTGTGATTTCAAAATGTTAACCCGCTACAGCGTAGTGGGTTATATGCTTGTTGAATGTTGTTGGACTATGTAGAAAAGCTGGAACCAAAAAAGAACTGGCGACTTTTTTGGTTATTTTTTTATGTAGAAAAATCCGCGTAATTTTGCGTGCTGATTGTTCATTATGTTTCTAGAGCAGTTGATCTGTTATTAGAAAAGAGCCGTTCATTTCAACAAACTCCGCGTGATACAGTCCTCATGAATCAATCATAGGGGGTGTCCATGCAAGACAATCTATATTTCTATCTCGGGTCCGCAGCCATCATTAGTGGGTGCATTTTGCTATCGTGGTCCCATGGGTGGCAGACCGGTCTAGGCGCAGGCCTGATTAGCTTCACAATCTGGAAGTGAAGATCAGAGAATATGAGTGCTCATTATCAAGTAAATGTACGCTCTGAAAGCTCTGAGATGACGTGGGAAAAAAGTTGGTGAAAAATAGCCAGAAGTTGTCGGATTTTGTCGGATTTTGTAGAAAGTGAACTGGTCTAATGCTTTGATATTAATGAAAATTATTTTTCTACAACATTCTACACGACGTATCATACATACTGTCTCGCGTGAGTGAACTGCAAACCGACTTAAGGTTAACTAAATGACGGAAACTGGCTTAAATGCGCCGATTTTTTCGGTTTCGGAGATTTCGGGGCATCTCAAACGCGTTGTGGAGGATTCGTTCGCCTTCGTGCGTGTGCGTGGCGAAATTTCCGGATTTAAGCGCGCTGGGTCCGGGCATCTCTATTTTCGCTTAAAAGACGAGGATGCGGTACTCGACGCGGTATGTTGGCGTGGTTCGGCGGCGCGTTTGGGTATTGAACCCGAAGACGGTCTTGAGGTGATCGCCACCGGGCGGTTGACCACGTATCCGGGGCGTTCCAACTACCAAATCGTGGTGGAGTCCGTGGAGGTCGCGGGCGAAGGCGCTTTGTTAAAGCTTTTGGAAGACCGCCGCAAAAAGCTTGCCGCCGAAGGCCTGTTCGATGCGACTGAAAAACGCCCAATTCCGATGCTGCCGGACGTTATTGGTGTGGTGACGTCACCCACCGGCGCGGTGATCCGCGATATTTTGCATCGCTTGAACGACCGTTTCCCACGTCGCGTGTTGGTGTGGCCGGTGCTGGTGCAAGGCGACGGCGCAGCGGAACAGATCGTGGGTGCCATCGCGGGCTTTAATCGTCTTAAGCCGGACGGTGATATTCCCCGCCCGGACGTGTTGATCGTCGCGCGCGGCGGCGGCTCGCTGGAAGACTTGTGGGCCTTTAACGAAGAAAACGTGGTCCGCGCGGCGGCGGAAAGCGCCATCCCGCTGATCAGCGCGGTGGGTCACGAAACCGACACCACCTTGATCGATTTTGCGTCCGATTTGCGCGCCCCGACGCCCACGGCGGCGGCGGAAATGGCGGTGCCGGTGCGTTCTGAGCTGATCGCTCAAGTCGAAGACGACGGCGCACGCCTGACTCGCGCCGCTGGGCGCTTGGTATCTGAGCACAAAACCCATTTGGCGGGCTTGGCGCGCGGTCTTCCCGATCTCAACAGCTTGGTCGCCAGTCAGCGCCAGCGCTTGGACGATTGGGCGGAGCGCTTGGCGGGCAGCCTGCAAACAGGATTGCACCGCCGCCATCGCCGTATGGCCGAGGTGGCGGGGTTGTTGACCTCACCACGTCCGCGCATCGCCTATGCCCGTGATCGTTTGGGCAGTCGTGTTGAGGCCTTGGCACGGGCGGGCGGTCGCCTGACCGAACCGCGCCGTCAGCATTTGCAGCAAACCGCGCGATTGCTCGATGGCCTGTCTTATGAACGTGTCTTAGATCGTGGCTTCGCTTTGGTCACTGACGCCAAAGGCAAAGCGGTCACGAATGCGGGTGACTTAACCCCCGGTGACGAGATCGCAATCAAGATGAAGGGCGGTGATGTTGGCGCCCGGGTCACCGGCGACGCGCCGATGAGACCGAAAAAAGCCAAACCTGCTAAAAAGGCCGACACCCGCCAGGGGAGCTTGCTGTGAGAATATTGATCGCATTGATGGCGTTGTTTGCCTTGCCTGCCCACGCCTTAGAACTGAACGGGGCGTTCAAACAAGGCGGCTTGGTGATCGGCCAGACCGTGCCCGGCGCACGGGTGACGTTGGACGGCGAAGCTGTCGATGTCGCGGCCAATGGCGCGTTCGTGATCGGCTTCGGTCGCGATGCGAAGGCCCAGGCGGTGCTCAATGTGATGGAGCCGGACGGCAAAGTCGATGAACGCAGCCTCGCCATCGCCAAGCAAACCTACAAAATCCAACGCATCGATGGCTTGCCTGCGCGCAAGGTCACGCCTAAACCCGAGGACGTGGCGCACATCAAAGCCGACAACGCCAAAATTTGGGGCGTGCGCGGTTCCATGAGTGATGAGGCGCGCTTTATAACCGGTTTTCAGTGGCCGGTGACGGGGCCGATATCTGGGGTGTTTGGGTCGCAACGCATCTTGAACGGCAAGCCGAAAAGCCCGCACAACGGCGTCGATGTCGCCGCGCCCACGGGCTCAATCATTGCCGCCCCCGCCGACGGCGTGGTGGCGTTGGTGGCTTCCGATATGTTTTACACCGGCAAGACGGTGATGATCGACCATGGCTTGGGCCTGACCACGGTTTACGCGCACATGAGCGATATTTCGGTGGTTGAAGGTCAAGTGTTGGCCCAAGGCGACGCCATCGGTGCGGTGGGCAAAACCGGACGCGTCACCGGGGCGCACCTGCATTGGGGCATGACTTGGAAGTCGGTACACCTGGACCCCATGCTGGCGGTCGGGCCGATGCCGAAGGCTGTATCACAAGAGTAATCCCTATCTCGATTGCTCAATCATTGCGTCTGTAACGAGGGGCGGTGCGCGCCGCGGTCCCAAAAAAAGTTGAGCACACATGTCTCACAACACGTCGACTTTGCACCTTTTGTGCGGCAAGATCGCCGCTGGCAAATCAACTTTGGCTGATCGCTTGGCGGGCGAGCCCAACACCGTTCTTTTGAGCGAGGATATCTGGCTGGCTGAGCTTTATCCCGGTGATATCCGATCTTTGCAGGATTACGTGATCTACTCAGCCAGACTGCATGGTGCCCTGGGACCGCATATCAAAGCGCTGCTGCAAACCGGCCTTAACGTCGTGTTGGATTTTCCCGCCAACACGCCGGACCAGCGCCGTTGGATGCGCGGGATCATCGACCGCACAGGTGCGGCGCATATCCTGCATTATTTGGACGTTGCGGATGAGGTTTGTAAGGCGCGGATGCGTGCACGTAACGAACAAGGCGAACATCCATTCGCGCCCAGTGAGGCCGACTTCGATCAGATCACGGCTTACTTCGTGCCTCCATCGGAAGACGAGGGTTTCATGGTCAGAGCTTATGGAGTGGAAGATGAGCGTGGCCGGTAAAACCTAAGCCTTAGAGTTCCCTTCCAGAAGGTCCTTATGGTGTGCGAAAGCATCGGATAAGGTCGCCATGAACGTCCTGACGCGCGCGTTGGACATCATGTCTTTATGCGCCAAAACCCAAACCCAATCTTTGGGCACTGCCTCGGCCTGGGGGATGCGGACGATGCCCTCTTCACGATCCCCGATGTAACACGGCAGCGAAGCGATGCCCATGTGGGCTTTGACTGCGGACAGTTGCAACACGTCGGAATACATATTTCCGCGTACCGGGATGTCGGGGTATTTTGTCTTTTCAGGCCATTGCAGGTGATTGGCGCCATCGCCCCACCCCAGCCAGTGACAAGCTTGCGGGGTGTTGAGTGGATCATGAGTTTTAAGGTAGTGCGTGCTGGCGTAGGCCGAACAAAATACGCGACCGACTTTTTCTCCGGCTAAGGAGTCCGGCGGATTATCAGTGTAGCGGATCGCAACGTCGGCTTCTCTGCGCGCCAGATCGCGAAACGCGTACGTCATGTTGATTTCTACATGAACATCGGGATAGAGCGCCATGAAATCCGCGATGTCGGGCATCAACAGATGCGTCGCCATGCCGTTGGGAATGGTGACGCAAATGTCGCCTTCAAGTCGGGTGTCTTTGCCCGTCAGATCGCATTCGATGGCATCGACTTCATCTTGGATTTTGCCCGCGGCTGCGTGCAAAGCCTCACCGGCGGGGGTCAGGGTATAACCACCGGGCAGGCGGTCAAATAGCTTTGCGCCCAATTGCGTTTCCAGGTGCTTGATGCGTCTGGCGCACGACGTGTGGTGCATGCCCAACTTATACGCAGCCTTTTTCAAGCCCTTGGTCTGGGCGATCGCCAGGAAAATTTTCAAATCATCCCAATTCATCGTTCTCGGCCTTGTAGGGTTTTCTGGGGGCGCATTATTGCATCAAGTAAACTTAAAAACGTCAACTATTCTGCAAAAATAATACCCCCTAGATTCATGGTTCGTCACGACTTGGCGTGCCCTTGCAACTTGATGAGGGCCGTTTGTGTCGGCCGGGTCAACATTGATGAAATGAGGAAATACCATGCTTGAGCTTTACACGGACGCCACCCCCAATGGCTTGAAGGTCTCCATCGCCATGGAAGAAATGGGGCTGGACTATAAGGTCCACCGAGTGTTCTTGGGAGGCGAACAAATGTCACCTGAATTCACCAAGTTGAATGCAAATAATAAAATTCCGGTTTTGATTGATGAAGGCCTCGTCCTTACGGAATCCGGGGCGATTTTGGTGCATTTGGCTGAAAAGACACAAAAGCTGTTGCCGGTGGAAGCCAACGCGCGCGCCAAGGTCATAGAAGCGCTGATGTTTCAGATGGGGTCTTTAGGCCCGATGTTCGGTCAGCTTTTGGTGTTTGCCGCGGCTTGGAACAATGAATTTCCAAAGGTGACAAACCGCTATTTTGCCGAAGTCAGTCGGATCATGAGCGTCATGAACAGCCGATTGGGCGATCATGAATTTTTGGCTGGCGATACGTTTTCGATCGCGGATGTCGCCAGTATTCCGTGGATCAGGATGTGCATCGCGCATCCGGCGATGGGGAGTTTACCGTTGGCGGAAAACACCAAACTGTTCGCGTGGTGGCAACGGGTTTCGAACCGGCCCGCCGTGCAAAAAGGCCTGTCGATCCCTGAGCCCTTTCCCGCAGATCAGCAGTTTCAGGGCTTTATCAAAGCAACCATCGGGCTGGGTGATTTGCATCCGGCCACGTAGGCTATTTACCTCGGCCAGCGTTTGTGCAGCCACAGCCATTGGCCGGGGTTTTCGCGGATCCAGCTTTCCATCAACGCGTTGACGTCGGTCATGATTTTGGCCACGTCGGCTTTTTTATCGCCACTGCGGATGATGGTGAGGGCGGGGTGATAGATCAGCTTGAACCGTGCGCCGGGCAGGCGGATGCATTGCACCGGCACCATAGGCGCGTCGAAGCGCAGCGCGAATTCCGCCAGCGCGGTGCCGGTCATGGCGTCGCGGCCAAAAAACGGCACCCCAATGCCGTCATTGAGTTTCTGATCGACCAAAATGCCGAGGTTTTCACCGCGCTTGAGCAACGTAAACGCTCGCTTGGCGCCGGGCGCGCCCTTGGGGATCAACTCACCGGGGCTGGAGCGTTTGGTGAACAGGTTCTGCAAAAGCGGATTGTTGGGCGCGCGGTAAAACACATGCACGCCAAATTCTAAAATTCCGGCGGAAACGGGCAACAGTTCCCAGTTGCCCAGGTGCGCGCCAAAAAACAATACCGGCTTGCCGGTGGCGAAAGCGGCATCGATGTTGTCTTGGCCTTCAATCTCGACCCGGCGCAGGCCTTGATCGGTGAGCAGGTGGTCCATCACGGCGAATTCAAATGCAGTGCGGCCCATGTTTTCCCATACGTCGCGCAAGATCACCTCGATCTCGGCCTCGCTCTTTTCGGGAAAGGCTACTGCGAGGTTTTCGCGTGCGGCCTTGGACGGTTTCAACAGTGGCCCAAGGGCCCGGGTCAGCCCCCCGCCTAAGCTTGAGGCCAGTGCGAACGGCAACAGGCGCAGAACAAACAACCCGCTATAGGCAAAGCCTGCACCGATATAATCGAGCGCGGTGGCCTTGCGGGTGCTGATCGGCGCAACGGAGTCAGCCATCCAGGCTCATCTCCGCATTTGTCTCCGTGCTATGACCTGGGCTGGCGTTGGTCGTGAGAGCCGCGACGAACGGGGCCAAGAGGGCGTCGATTTCGTCGGTGACTTTCCACTGCAGTTCAATGTCAAGAACCCGCACACGCTTTTGCTGATTGGGGCTGAGGCGCACATGATCCTTGGCCGTGGTTATCACCTGCGTATCGACCGCATCGGCAAGGATGGAAAGCACTTCGGCTTGCGTATAGGGATGGTGGTCGTCAAAGGCGCGACAGCCCGCGAGCTTGCAGCCGATGTCTTGCAAGGTCTTGAAGAACTTTTCCGGGCGACCGATCCCGGCGAAGGCGAAGACCTTTTGATTTTTCAGGTCTGAATAATTGCCGACGGGCTCAAGCTTAGCGCGCATGATTCTTAGTTTTTTGTAGCCAAGGCGCTGCACACGGCCCCAAACGTCGGCTTGGTCCGCGCCCAAAAGCACCACAGCGTCCGCACGCGCCAAACCCGCATCGACGGGTTCGCGCAAGGGGCCTGCGGGCATCACCCGGGCGTTGCCAAAGCCATAACCGCCATCGACGACCAAAAGCGAGAGGTCTTTTTCAACATTGGGATTTTGATAGCCGTCATCCATCACAATGATTTGCGCCCCGGCTTCGACGGCGGCTTCGATGCCTTTGCGACGGTCGCGGCTGACCCAGGTGGGCGCAGAACGCGCCAGCAGCAGAGGCTCGTCACCGACGATGAGGCTGGTGTGCTGTACAGGGTCAACTTGGATGGGGCCCAGTTCCGTACCGCCATATCCGCGCGACACCACATGGGCGTTGGCGCCTAAGGCTTTGAGACGCAATACGATGTCGATGGCGACCGGGGTCTTGCCTGCGCCGCCCGCGACCAAGTTGCCGATGCAGATCACCGGCACCGGCGCACGCCAAGGCGCCGCGGCTTTGCGGCGCATCGTATTCATGCCCGCCACCAAGCAGCCCAAGGGCCGCAACAGGCTGGGCATGACGCCGTCGGTTTTACGATCCCAAAAATCAGGTGCGCGCATGGCGGTCTCCGTCATCGGCATTGTCTGCCGATTTGTTCTTAAAATAAGGGCTAAGAGCGCGCCCCACTCGTTCCAATACGCCCGCTTCTGCGCGGGCGGTGCTCAACGCATAAGATGCAGCGTTTTTGCGGGCTTTTTCGTCGTTCATCAATATTTCTACAGCACTGTACAGTTCGGTTTCATCATGCACCCATCGGGCTGCGCCAGCTTCCATGAGTGTCGAAGATATATCCTGGAAGTTGCTCATGTCCTTGCCGAAAATCAAGGCGCAAGATAGCGCTGACGGTTCAATTGGGTTCTGTCCGCCCCCTCCGGCCAAGGTTTTGCCCATAAAGACGATGTCGCTGAGGCGGTAAAACAGCCCCAACTCGCCCAAGGTGTCGGCGACGTAAATATCCGTTTTGTCGGTTATTGCATCCCCTATAGCGCGTCGGGCAACGTTCAAACCATGGGCTTGCAGCTCGGCGGAGACCGCTTCGCCGCGCTCGGGGTGACGCGGTACGATGATCGTCAATACGCTGGAATTGCTTGCTTTCAGCATTTTGTGAACACGCCCGCAAATGGCTTCTTCGCCGTTATGGGTGGACGACGCGAGCCACACAGGGCGCGTCCCGACGACGTTTTTAAGTTCAGCCAAGGCGGCTTCCGTAACAGGTAGAGGCTTGGCGGCAAATTTTAGGTTGCCCACTGTGTTGACGTTTTTTGCGCCCAATGTGTGAAACCGCTCGCCATCTTTCTCGCTTTGCGCCAGAACCAGCGCGAAGGCCGACAGGATGCGCCCCATCATAGCGCGGTTTTTTTGCCAGCCCTTAAACGATTTTTCCGACATGCGCCCGTTCAGTACAATCATAGGCACGTCTTGATCGTGCGTTTCGATCACCAAATTGGGCCAGAACTCGCTTTCCACCCACAGTGCCAAATCGGGACGCCAGTGCTGTAAAAAACGCCGCACATAAGATATCCGGTCCACCGGGACGTATTGGTGCATAACCCCTTGGGGCAGACGCTCCGCCATTAACTTGGCGGAGGTCACGGTACCTGTGGTCATCAGCACCGACCAGCCGGGGTGATCGGCAAGTATGCGATCAATTAACGCCAGAACGGACAAAGACTCGCCGACGCTGGCGCAGTGCATCCACACCACTTTACCTTCGGGGCGCGGTAGCGATGCGTGACCTAAACGTTCTTTGAAGCGCGCCGGGTCTTCTTTGCCACGCTTGAGGCGCATGTTGAGATACAATCGGATCAATGGCCCGCCCAGCGTCGTACCCACCCGGTAGAGCGATAGCTTCATGGCGCGCGCTCCTCATCTTTGCGCGTGCGTATGTGCGACGGAATGGGCAGCCCGGCAGGCGAGGGCGTTTCAAGACCGAATTCTTGGTCAAGCTCCTCGGTCATGGCATTGAGCCGATTTTCAACGGACTGGCGTAGCGTTTCGAAGTCGTCATCGCTGGCTTTGCGCGGCACGTTGATGGGGGCGTCGATCCATACCACGCCGCGCCCAAACGGTTTGGGGATTTGCAAACGGTCCCAGCTGCCGAGGATTTTGCTGTTGGTGGAGGTCGCGGTCACCGGCACCAGCTTGGCCCCGCTCATGCGCGCGATGTCGATGGCGCTGGACTGCATGCGCTGGCGCGGACCTTTGGGGCCGTCGGGGGTGATGGCAACGGTTTCGCCGGCCTTGAGCACCCGGATCATGGCGCGCGCAGCCTCAGAGCCACCTTTTTTGGTCGACCCCCAGATGGTGTTGATACCCAGGCGATTGTAACTCAATGCGGCGATTTTACCGTCGCGGTGGGGGGTGCTGAGCATGTTCAGTTGGTGGGTGTGTTGCCAGCCGTACATGGACAGGATCATGCGTGCGTGCCAAAAGCACAAAATCACCGGCTGTCCGGCATCGACTTGGGATTGCACGTTGTCCCAGCCGCGCACCTCCCAACGGCTGGTGAGGTAAGCGAAGCGCACATAAAGCGCGATCAAAAACGACACCAGCGCTTGAGCCCAGGTTTGTTCGAATATGCGCTTGTGAAGTTTCACGTTGAGCCTCCACCGTCCTTAGGCGTCAGCCGGAACGTCGATGGCGTCTTCGGCAGCGAACTGAAGCTGGTAGAGGTTCGCGTACTGCCCACCTTTGGCGAGCAGTTCGGCATGGGTGCCTTGTTCAAGTACGCGGCCTTGATGAAGGACGTAAATCAAATCCGCGTGAACCACGGTGGACAGGCGATGTGCGATCACCAAGGTGGTGCGGTTCGCCATCAGATCTTCCAGCGCGGACTGGACGTGGCGTTCAGATTCCGTGTCCAGCGCCGAGGTCGCCTCGTCCAACAGCAAGATCGGGGCGTTCTTGATCATCGCACGGGCGATGGCCAAACGCTGACGCTGGCCACCGGAGAGGCGCACGCCGTGTTCGCCGACCATGGTGTCGTAACCTTCGGGCAGCTCTTGGATGAAATCGTGGGCGGCGGCGTGGCGCGCGGCGTCCTGGATGTCGTCAAAACTGGCGTCCGGACGACCGTAGCCGATGTTGGCGCGCACCGTGTCGTCGAACAGCGTGACCTCTTGGCTGACCAGCGCCATCGCGCCGCGCAACGAATTGAAGGTCACGTCGCGGATGTCTTGGCCGTCGATGGTGACGCGCCCCGCCGTCACATCGTAAAAGCGCGGCGCCAAATTCATGATGGTGGATTTACCAGCGCCAGACGCGCCGACCAGGGCCACGACCTTACCCGCGGGCACGGTGATGTCGATGTCGTTCAGCGCGACGTCGTGGACAATGTCGCTGTCGTCGGCGCTGGGATAGGTGAACGAGACGTTTTCAAAGCGCAGCTCGGCATTGGTGATATCGAGGCCCTTAGCGTTCGCCATTTCAGTGATGCGACTGGGATTGTCGAGAACTTCGAACGTGCGTTCAGCGCCTGCCAAGCCTTCCTGGATGGTGGCGTTCAAATTGGCGAGGCGCTTCAGCGGCTCGTACGCCAGCAGCAACGCGGTGATGAAAGAAAAGAACGCACCAGGATCGGTGGCTTGTTCGATCACCCGGTAACCACCGTAGATGATGACTGTGGACACCGCGACACCACCGAGCGTTTCCATGATCGGGCTGCTGAGTGCGCGGGTGCGCAATTGTTTGAACGCCAGCTGATAGAGCTTATGAATGAAAACAGCGACGCGTTCACGTTCGTAGGGTTCCATCGAATAGGCTTTGACCACGCGGATACCCTGGAAGGTCTGTTCTAGGGCGGTGGTCAACTGCCCGGTTTCGGCTTGGGCGTTGATCGTCACCTTGCGCATGCGGCGGCCGATTTTGGCGATGGGGATGATGGCGATGGGGAAAATGACAAATGCAATCAGCGCCAGTTCCCAGTCTTGAATGAACATCACCGCCACTAGGCCGATCAACGACAATAAATCCTTGCCGAACACCGTGATGCCGTGGGTCACGGCGACGCGCATAGAGCCTACATCAATGGTGTAGCGCGACAACAGCGCGCCGGTCGACGTGTTGTGGAAGAAACTGAGGTCCAAGTCGGTCATGTGGTGGTAGAGGCGGTTTTGCATATCGGCGACGAATTTCAAACCGACATGCGCCATCATCGTGGCTTGGGCGTAGTTGGACACACCCTTCACCGCGAAGGTCCCCAGCACCGCCGCGCCGATCAGCCACAGCATGTTGCGGTCTTGGGCGATGAAAATTTCGTTGACCACAGGCTTCATCAGCCATGCGCTTAGCGCCGTAGCGGCGGCCATCGTGCCCATAAATACCAAGGCCAGCAACAGCCAGCCGACGTAGCCACGAATATGCTCACGCCATAGGCGTGACATCAGTGCGTAGGTTGAGACATGCTTCACGGACGTCGTTCACTCATTATCAGTCGGGGCGGGAATCCCCCAGGATTGCCGTGTGGGGACCATAGCACGACGCACGTTTGCGCCAAAGCTTTAGGAGCCCGCGCCTTAAGAGCCCGCCAGCGTCATGCCTTCGATGCGCACGGTTGGCGCATCGACGCCGTAGAGAAACTCAAGATCATCAGCGGGGGTGAGGCTCTTGAACATGTCGCTCAAATGGCCCGCGACGGTGACTTCGGACACGGCGTGGGTGAGTACGCCATTTTCGATCCAAAAACCACTGGCACCACGCGAATAATCGCCGGTCACGGTGTTGACGCCCATGCCGATCAGCTCAGTCACGTAAAAGCCCGCTTTGATGTCTTTGATCAGCTCTGCAACCGACAGCGCGCCGGCTTCAAGATAAAGGTTCGATGCCCCCGGTGACGGTGGGCTAGACACGCCGCGCCCGGCGTGGCCGGTGGATTCTAAGCCCAGCTGGCGGGCAGAGCGCAAATCCAAGAACCAGGTGGTGAGCTTGCCCTGGTCAATGATATTGCGGCGCTGGGTGGGCAAGCCTTCGTCATCGAACGCGGCGGAGCGTAGCCCACGTATGCGGTGCGGGTCGTCGACGATGGTTACGCCGGGGGCAAAAATTTCTTCACCCATTTTGTCTTTGAGAAACGAGGTGCCGCGCGCGATGGAGGAACCATTGATCGCGCCGGACAGATGGCCGACCAAAGACCTTGCGGCGCGGTTGTCGAACACCACCGGAACTTGTTGGGTCTTGGCTTTTTGCGGGCCTAGGCGTTTGATCGCGCGTTCGCCCGCGCTACGCCCGATGGCCTCGGCGCTTTGCAGGTCTTCGGCCCATACCGCGCCGGTGTAATCGTAATCGCGTTCCATCCCGGTGCCTTCGCCCGCCAGCATGGATGCGCTGAGGCTGTGCCGGGATCGTTGATAGGTGTGCGCAAAACCGTTGGACGCGGCGAACGCGATGGACGACTGGCTAAAGCCCGCGTGCGCGCCTTCGGAATTGCTCACGCCAGCGACTTCAAGCCCGGCCTCTTCGGCGATGCGTGCGGATTGGGTCAAGTCGTCAGCGCTGGGCTCACTTGGGTCGAACATGTCGAAGTCGGTGAACGCAGTCGCCAGCTGGTCCGGGTCCGCCAAGCCAGCAAAGGGATCTTCGGGGACTGATTTGGCCATTGCGACGGCGCGCTCAACCAATTCACCCAGCGCCCGTTTAGAGGTGTCGGATGACGACACGATGGCTTGGGACTTGCCGACGAACACCCGCAGGCCCAGATCCATGCCTTCGGATCGTTCCAACTGCTCAACCTCGCCTTTGCGCCACGACAGCGACAGGGACGTGCCTTCTGCGAACAGTGCGTCCGCCGCGTCGGCCCCTTGGCCTTGAGCGGATTTGATCAGGTCTTGCAGCAGATTGAGCTTGTCTTGGATGGAATCCGGCATCGTGTTCCCTAGGTCTGGAATTGGTCCTCAGAGTATGTAGGGCGAAAAGGCCCCCAAGCCAAGGCCTGCTTAAGACAAAGCTTGAGCAAGGTCGTCAATCAAATCGCGCACGTCCTCGATACCCACCGACAAGCGAATGGTGCCTGCCGTGATGCCCGCGGACAATTGCTCGTCCACAGTCATCTTTTGATGGGTGGTGGTGGCGGGATGGGTGATCAAGCTTTTGACGTCGCCCAAGTTGTTGGAAATGTCGATGACGCTGAGCTTGTTCATGATTTTGAACGCCGCTTGTTTGCCGCCCTTGACGTTGAATGCGACAATGGTGCCGCCACGGCCCGACATCTGTTTCATCGCCAATTCGTGTTGGGGATGAGAGGTGAGACCCGGATACATCACCTGTTCGATGGCGTCTTGAGTGCTGAGGAATTCGGCGATTTCAAGCGCGTTGTCACACTGACGGATCACGCGCAGATCGATGGTTTCCAAGCCCTTGACCAGCACCCAGGCGTTGAACGGGCTAAGCGCCGGGCCGGTTTGGCGCAAGAACGGCGCGACGGTGTTTTCCAGGTACGCTTCGTTGTTGGACAAGATCGCTCCGCCCAATGATCGGCCTTGGCCGTCGATGTGCTTGGTGGCGCTATAGGTGACCACGTCGGCGCCCAGTTCCAGTGGATGCTGCAACACGGTGCTGGCGAACGCGTTGTCGACCACCACCAGCGCGCCGGCTTTGTGGGCCAGCTCTGAGACCGCGGCGATGTCGATGATCGACAGCGCCGGGTTGGACGGCGTTTCCAAGAATACGGCTTGGGCTGGGGTGCTCAGCGCTTTTGCCCAGGCATCCAAATCACCGCCGTCAACGAATTCGGCGGTGATGCCCCAGCGTGGTAAAATTACGTTGATGACGTGATAACACGCTCCGAACAGCGCCGAGGCGGCGACGATGCGATCCCCCGTTTTCAGGTGTGCAGCCAAAGATGCGAACACCGCAGCCATGCCGCTGGCGGTGCCTTTGCAGTATTTGGCGCCTTCGACGGCGGCCAAGCGCTCTTCAAATTGGCTCAATGTCGGGTTGCCGTAGCGTGAATAGACGTAGTGGTCTTCTTCGCCGGTGAAGGAGCGTTCGGCCTGTTCGGCGGACTCATAAACATAGCCGGACGTCATGAACAACGCTTCGCTGGTTTCGCCATAAGGTGTGCGTTCCAGGCCGCCGCGCACTTGTTGGGTGGCGGGTCGCCACGATGAGGTGTCGGGTTTACCCGTATTTTTTTTGCTGTCGGTCATGTTCCGGTTATCCTTCAAAAAAACAAAAAAAGCCCGGACCGAAGGCCAGGGCATATCTATTGCTTTCCCGTTGCTTCGGCCTTTTAGCGGATTGTTTTACGTGGCCGCAAGCCGACCGGCCAAATCACCACGTAGATATTGCCCTTAACATGTCTAACCGAGACCGCGTCGTCAAGATGTTCCTTCGCTGGCGAAGAACGATTTAAGCCCTATATATGCGGTGCACCACTTGCAGCGCTGCCGCCCCTCTGGCATACGGGAAGGCACACATTCACTGGAGACCGCTTATGTCCAACTCTGCGACCACCGATCAGCTTTTCTTCGAACACACCGGCATGGACCGGGGCCGCGTCACCGGCTTGGTCGAAGAGGCCCTTGGCGGCGCGGACGATGGCGAGTTGTTTTTGGAATACCGCCAGTCCGAAAGCCTGCTGTTCGATGACGGCCAGTTGAAATCGGCTAACTTCGACACCGCCCAAGGCTTTGGTCTGCGCGCGGTATCTGATGAGACGGCGGGCTACGCCCATGCGACGGAATTGTCTGAGGACGCCATCAAGCGCGCCGGGCAAACCGTGCAGACGGTGTGCCGCGGGCATGGCGGCACGCTGGCTGAGGCGCCCAAGGGCACCAACGTCAAACTTTACGGCGACACCAACCCGCTGCAAGGCATGGCGTTCGACGCCAAGGTCAAACTGCTGGGCGATATCGACGCGTATGTGCGGTCCAAAGACCCACGCGTCAAACAGGTCTCGGTGTCGTTGGCGGGGAACTGGCAGGCGGTGGAAATTTTGCGCTCCGGTGGTCACAACGCGTCCGACATTCGCCCGCTGGTGCGCATCAATGTCTCCGTCGTGGTGGAACAAGACGGGCGCATGGAAAGCGGATCGTTCGGCGCGGGCGGCCGTGCGGAATATGCTCAGTGGATCACGCCGGAAAACTGGGTGAACATCGCAGACGAAGCGCTGCGCCAAGCCATCGTTAATTTGGACAGCGTGCCGGCGCCCGCCGGTGAAATGACCGTCGTGCTCGGCCCCGGCTGGCCCGGCGTGTTGTTGCACGAAGCGGTGGGCCACGGCTTGGAAGGCGACTTCAACCGCAAAAAGACTTCGGCGTTCGCCGGGCTGTTGGGCGAACGCGTTGCGGCCAAGGGCGTCACCGTGGTCGATGATGGCACCATGCAAGACCGTCGCGGCTCGCTGAGCATCGACGACGAAGGCACGCCGACGTCGAACACCGTTCTCATTGAAGACGGCATCCTCAAAGGCTTCATGCAAGACCGCATGAACGCGCGCTTGATGGGTATGGAAGCGACCGGCAACGGACGCCGCCAAAGCTACGCCCACGCCCCGGTGCCGCGCATGACCAACACGTATATGTTGGGTGGCGACATGGAGCCTCAGGAAATTATTCAGTCTGTCCAAAACGGCCTGTACGCAGTCAACTTTGGCGGTGGGCAGGTCGACATCACGTCCGGTAAGTACGTGTTCAGCTGCACCGAAGCCTACAAGATCGAAGACGGCAAAGTCACCGCTCCGGTCAAAGGCGCGACCCTGATCGGCAGCGGACCGGAAGATTTGAAGCGCGTCACCATGATCGGCAACGACATGAAACTGGACACTGGCGTTGGCATGTGCGGCAAGGACGGCCAAAGCGTGCCCGTCGGCGTCGGCCAACCGACCATGCGCATCGAAAACCTCACCGTCGGCGGCACGGCGGCTTAACCGTCCGCGCCTTCACAGCGAAAAAAAACGCCGCCCATGCCAACGCGCTGGGCGGCGTTTTTGCGCGTCAGGATGAGAAAAAACGCTCATAGGTAAATAATCCTTGACTGATGAAGTGGGATTTGATAGGCTCATTTTCAACGACAGGGAGAAGTCTGTCTGGACTGTTTTGCGCAGAGCACGTATCACGTTAAGGGTGTTCGTGTGAATGAGGCCCAAAATGACTGATCTCAAATCTCTGCCGTTCCTGTTTCGCTCCCTATCCATCGCCATTTCTGTCGTTGTGCTGGTGGTCGCAAGCTTTGCGCCACCGACACAGGCGGCGGATGAACGCACCCGCAATTTGGTGCAGGAATACGTCATGTCGACGTACGGTGTGGACACGCCGGTTCGGCGCTTTGGCGGCGATGTGACATGGTCGGTTGCATGGGGCGAGGACTTGAGCAGCGCTGACATCCTCGCCATTTTCGATGGCTTCGACAAACTGACGTCGGTGAAGCTTCGCAAAGCCAACACCGAAAGCGCCAACCTCACCATCGACTATGTGAACAACGTGGCATTTGAGGCCATGACGCCGGATTACAGACCGCAGATGCAAGGTGATGTTGCGGATGACGTGTACGTCGAAATGCTCAATCAGGTGGCGGAAAACCGTAAAAATCTGGTGTCCAATTTTCAAACGTCCGACCTCGATCAAACGATTACCTTCGCGTCGGCGCTGGCGGAAAAGCACTGGGCGAAGCGCGGCGCCTACATTCCGCCGCGTCGCTACCTGATGCAGATCATATTTTTCATGCTCACCGGCGCACAGGGGGGCGAAGCGATGGGAGATTCCGTGCAGGCCGTTGCACCGGACCTGCCGGAGCTCACGGAACTGCCGGTGTTGGACGAAGCGCTGATCTCCGTTCTCTACGCCCACAAAAATTGGAACGACCTCTCAACGGAGCGCGCCCGCGAAGAGCTGGTCAACGCCATGATGGCCTATTTGCAGCGCACGGGCCGGGAGTTTTGACGGGATGATAACGCTCTGTTTCAAACAACTGGCGAACGCCTGTGTCCTGATCGTGTTGCTGTGCATCACCGCCGACAAAAGCGCCTGGGCCACAAGTCCATATCCGCGCCAGCAAGTGGAGAATCACTTGCGGGCGATGTTTCCCGATCTTGGGCTAGGCGCGATGTCGGCGTTCTTTCCTGACGCAGGGCTGATGGATTTTGATGTGTTCACGAAGAATGATCGCATTCGTTTTAATTTTACCGATATTCGGGAAGAAGAAGGGGAGGCCTTGTTCAACGCTATTGATGAATTATTTATTGACGTCATTGATATGCCGGTTGTCGGGGTGGATCCCTTCGCGGGTCAGGACTTTGACCTCATGATATATGTATCTGATAATTTGCCATTTGACGCTATGTTCCCTAAATACAAATCAACCCTGAACGCCAGAGGAATAGCCGATAAAGAATATATCCAAGGTTTGCGTACAGGTGAAACCAGCGGGGCTATTTTTGAAGCCAAAAGGTATATGCGCAATACGGGCGAGCCCCTTGTGGTGGTGGCGACGGAACGCGATGTTTTGAGCGCGCCGGAACGGTTTACTTTCGATGCACAAATCCGTTTTGCGTTGTTTCATGCTCTGACCGGGGCCAGGGTCAGCCATGTGATCCAGCCTTCGGTGATGAACCCACGCTCCGTGCAGCAAAGGCACGTCGGTTTCGCTCCCATCGACCGCGCCGTGCTGCGTGCGATTTTCAACAACAAAGATTGGTCCGGTTTGGCCTACAAACCGAAAATGAAACTGCTGACCGACCGGGTTATGGAGCAGCTCAATGGCATGTCTTCAAGCGTGTTCTTCGATCGGCATTTTGCACATGACGCATCAGGGAAGATGGCATGATGACACGGCCCCTTTTCAAACGACTGATCAAATCCTGCGCCCTGGCCGTGGTGCTGATCATCGCAGTCGATGGCGTCGCAAAGGCGGAAAGTCAGTATCCGCGCACCCAGGTCGAAAACCACTTGCGGGCGATGTTTGTGAATGTGGATAGCTTTATAGAGTTATCGGAAAAAAACCTTCCGCCAGAATATTTTTCTCGTGACTTGGCAGGTTTTGATTTTTTTGTGGGAAAAAAGAAAGTCCAGGCTTACTTTTTCGGCATAAAAAAAGAAGAAATAGAATCTGGGCGCGCCATTTTAGATAATTTATTTTCAGATATTCTGGGAATATCTCTGAGTGTGGTTGATCCCTATAAAGAGGAATTCGATTTAATCGTATATCTATCCGACAACTTAGCTTTTGATGCAATGTCGCCTAGATATATGTCGCTTCTCAAAGGGAACAGTTCTGAAAAAACGTATATCAAAAATTTGCGGGGCAGCGAAACATCCAGAACCGTCTATATGACGCCAAGATATTTGCGCGACACGGGTGAACCACTTTCCGTGGTTGCCACAGAACGATATACACCTGAACAGGCCGAGGCGTATTCATTTGAAACTCAATTTCGATACATGCTGTTTGTAGCCCTAACAGGGGCAAGGTTCAGTGACGTGATCCAGCCCTCTGCCGTCAATGATCCATCCACGATGAATAAACATGATGGTTTCACCCCCATCGACCGGGCTGTGCTGCGTGCCATCTTTGGCCACGATGATTGGTCGGGGCTGGCCTATAAGCAAAAAATGAAGCTTCTGACCAACCGGGTTATGGAGCAGTTGAATGGCATGTCTTCAAATGCGTTCATCGATGGGCATTCTGCACACGATCAACCAGGAAAGATGACATGATGACACGATCCCTTTTCAAACAACTGGCGAGCGCCTGTGTCCTGATCGTGTTGCTGAGCATTGCCGCCGACAAAGGCGCCAGGGCGGAAAGCCCGTATCCGCGCAAGCAGGTGGAGAATCACTTGCGGGCGATGTTTCCTGATCTTGGATTGGGGGGCATGGCAAGCGCTTACTCCGGTGCGACGCTGATGGATTTTGATGTGTTCACGAAAAATGAGCGCATTCGTTTCTCTTTCTATGACGTGAAGATGCCTGAGCGAGAACAAAGGAATGCGATTCTATTTGAGTTGTTCGACGAGGTTATGAAGTTTCCTGCGGTCGGGGTGAATCCCAACAAAGATGAGGCCGACCTATATATATTGGTTTCGGATAATTTGCCGTTTGCAGCTATGTACCCGGCCTATAAAAGGCTGCTCAAGTCGAGGTCGGAATCTGAACAAGAATATATCCAAGGTTTGCGCACAGGTGAAACCGGCGGAGCCATTTTTGAAGCCAAAAGGTATATGCGCAATACGGGCGAGCCCCTTGTGGTGGTGGCGACGGAACGCGATGTTTTGAGCGCGCCGGAACGGTTTACATTTGATGCGCAAATCCGCTTTGCGTTGTTTCATGCCCTGACCGGGGCCAGGGTCAGCCATGTGATCCAGCCTTCGGTGATGAACCCACGCTCCGTGCAGCAAAGGCACGTCGGTTTCGCTCCCATCGACCGCGCCGTGCTGCGTGCGATTTTCAACAACAAAGATTGGTCCGGTTTGGCCTACAAACCGAAAATGAAACTGCTGACCGACCGGGTCATAGAGCAGCTTAAACGTAACCCTTAACGCAACGTCCTAAATCGAATTTGGTGCTTGCCGAGTTCCGGCATATTTATGACTGATTTGATGATAGGAATAAATTCTTAATATAAAAAGGAGACCTCAAATGCCTCGATCTATTCAGTATCGCCGCAATCTACTCGAAACCAAAAACGATTTGCTTTTGGATGAAATGAACCAACAGCCTTCCTATGCACGGTATATTGATTACACGCTGAGCACGGATGGTGAAGACGTCGTCATCTCTGGCAAACGCAGACAAAATGATTATGAAAAAACAGGCAAACCTGGGGACATGTTCTCTGCAGATGGGGAAGTCGTCCTTAAGGATGGGGCGTTTAAAAAAGGTTCGGGCAATATTGGCGTGAGTGATGGAAAACTGGGGGTGGAGGTCGGCGGTTCGTATAGCGCAGAAACCGGTGGAGCGACCGGAAACATCAAAACCAAGATCGGCAAGGGCGGCACGCAGTTCGGTTTTGATACGGAAAACAAATCGGTTTCAATCGATGCCGATTTTGACGGGAAATACTTTGACGCAGGTGTTGAATTTGATGGTTCGAATGAGGACGGCGTTTCAGCAAGCGTCGAGGTTGGTTATCTTGGGCTTAAAGGTAAGTATACATATCATAATCGGGGGCCACTTCCTGACACGTGGGCGGACACAATCGCTCTGCCAACAGGCCCAAAAGACTATTTTCAATACACCTATCAGATCGATCGCGTGCTGACCAAGCCGGGACACCCTTTGCATGATCCAGAACGCGTTACGGTTCTGCAAAGCAAAACAACGACCCACTTAACGGCTTTGGGGAAAACACACTACAAAGAAATCAAGGTTTCGACTTTGCTGGACAGCGGGAAATATAGAAATGTCACGGCGGAAAAAATGTCCTCGCCCGAATTCGACAAGGCTCATCAAACTGCAAACGATTTTGTCGAGGTGATTGGGGTCGGCAGCATGATCCAGCGTTCGTATCGCGATCAGATTGTTGATAACTTGAAGGGTCGGTTTAAGGACGATCCCAACAAGCCCAGCGATCAAGCGATCAAGACCTCTGCACAGAGATACACTGACGTATATGGAAAGGGATTGAGAAATATTGAATCTGGCCCCTTCGAAGCTAAGGCGATTGAAAACGGTTTGTACGACGCGCTGAAAGCCGGAGTCTCGGTTTCGAACAATGCAAAATTGCTTGATGCCATTAACCTTCATATGGCTGAAGTCCCCGCCGCTGTGGAGAAGATGCTTGAAGTAAACGCACAGGCGCTCGCCCAGCAGGCCTTACAGGTGCAAAAGCAAGAATTCGACCAGCGTGTGAATATTATTGAGCACAAAGTCGCTTACGAAAACCTTCAAAGCGAGCTTATGCGCGCGGGGGCACCAGAGGCGCTTTTGCGTGACATTGCGCAGGGCAGCATCGCGGATCCCGGTGGCGTCAACCCATCCATGGGGGCAGCGATGATGCGGGGGCTGGAAGGGATCTCAGTCGTCAATGATGTGCGTTTTTCAGCGCTGGACAAGCTCGCCGGTGAGCACGCGCGTCTGGAGTATGAACGCACCGGTGACGCCGTGGCCGCGACCCAGGCCGGGGTGGATGCGGTGCGTGCTGCAAAAGAAGCAAACACCGGCCAAGCGCCGCTCTCGGGCCTGAGCAACGAACAGGTCGCGGAGAAAGCAGTTCAAGGCTATCGCGACAACTTGATGAAGGGCAGCCTCACGGTCGAAAGCGGTAACTATGCTGGCCCGTCAAAAGAACACAGCCCCGAAGACCTGATGACCTTTGAGCAAAACCAGCAGCAGTTGGCGCGAAATGAAGCCAAGAGACTTGCTGCAAAAACGCAGCGAGAAGCGCCCAAGGCGACCGCAAAAGCGCCCCCCCAAACACCAAGGACGGTGACGCTCAATGTGCCTCGCCAGGATTACCTTTCCGGTCAAACGCAACAAGGCGCCGCGCGCGCCGCGAACCGCAATATCGACACCACCGGGCTGAATGTGGATTTGCTGAACATAGCGGTCCCCAAAATGCAGCCGGGACAATATGAGGTGACCCTCGGCGGTTGGTCGCCGGTGCGCACCCTCGCCGCCCTCAGCCGACCGACG